>Ga0182746_1000040_pt1 | contig 248283 bp, 256 predicted proteins | sample eDN3rd30CBELigOP_FD_128881 | JGI IMG/M metagenome (GOLD analysis project Ga0182746, IMG submission 128881) | Enriched Organic Plus compost microbial communities from Emeryville, California, USA - eDNA 3rd pass 30_C BE-Lig OP (version 2) (version 2) ...
GCGTTAGCGTGGGACACGAGAACCTCCGAGTAGTGAAGACGTCAGATATCTCCACTAAGCCCGGAGGTTCTCCCCATTCACCGCAACGACACGGGCACCAACCTCATGGCCGGGTACAACTAGGCGGGGAAAGGGACGGCGAGCGCGGGGCCGGCGAGGACGAGCAGGACCACGTCGACGAGGGCCGCGACCATCACGAGGCGGAACCCGGCGCGCTTCCGCCGCAGGCACAGCACGACCGCGGCGGCGGAGACGGCGAGCGACACGACGAGCCCGGCGAGGGCGAGGGGGGTGCCGATGCCGAGCGCGACGGCGACCCCGGCCCCCGCGAGGGCGGCCCCGGCGAGCACGACGGAGACGGTCGCGCCGAGCCGGTGCGGCATCCCGCGCACCCCGGTGCGGGCATCCGCCTCGAGGTCGGGCAGCACGTTGGCGACGTGCGCGGCGAGGCCGAGCAGCGCGCCCGCGACGACCGCCCACCACGCGGCGAGGGCGGGCTCCGGCAGCGCGGTCGTCGGCAGCAGCGGCAGGACGCCGAAGCTCGCCAGGTACGGCACGGCCGAGAACGCCGTGCGCTTGATCCCCAGGTCGTAGGCCCAGCCGCCCGCGAGGCACAGCGCGTGGGCGAGGACGAACGGGAGGCCGAGGGCGAAGGAGAGGCCGAGCGACCCGGCGGCGGCGAGGCCCGCGGCGACGCCGACGGCACGCGCCGGGATCTCGCCGCGCACGATCGGCTTGTCGGTGCGCCCCACCGCGCGGTCGCGCCCGGCGTCGATCACGTCGTTCGCCCAGCCGACGCTCAACTGGTTGAGGAGCATCGTCGCGCCGAGCAGCGCCACCCGCGCCGCGTCGAGCCCGACGGTCACGCCGAGCAATACCGTGATGGTGGTGACGGCGACGACCGGTCCGGGGTGCGACGACCGCAGGAGGGCGATCAGCGGGCGCATCGCCCCAGGGTACGGGTGGCGGCGCGGCGCGGGCAGCCCCTAGCATCCGGAGCATGGCCCGACGACGTGCAGCCGCGGCGCTGCTGCTCGTGGCGGCCCTCGGCGGCTGCGCGATCACGCCCGCGACGATCGGCGGCGGGCCGCCCGAACCGTGGGCGACGCCGCTCGCGGCCGAGGTCGACGAACTGCGGTCCTACGTCGACGCGCGGCTGGAGTCGATGACCCTCGAGCAGAAGATCTCGAGCCTCATCATGGTGCACGTCGGCGGCACCGAACCGGGCCCGATGCGGCGCCACATCGAGCGGCACGGGCTCGCCGGCGTCATCCTCATGGGCGACAACGTGCGCTCGGTGCGCCAGGTCGCCGACCTCACCTCGAAGCTCAGCAGCGACCCGGGGCTCCCGGTGCTCACCGCGATCGACCAGGAGGGCGGCGTCGTGCGGCGCCTGCCCGACACCTTCCCGGCGGCGCTCCAGTTGCGCGGCCGGCGCGCGTCGGCGACGGAGGCGGCGTTCCGCGCCCGCGCGGAACTCGTCGCCGAGGCCGGGGTGACGATCAACTTCGGGATCGTCGCCGACGTCACCGGCAACCGCGGGTCGTTCATCTTCGCCCGCACCCTCGGCGACACCGCGAAGGACGCCGCCCCGCGCGTCGCCGCCGCCGTCGAGGGCGAGAACGGGCTCGTCTGGTCGACGCTCAAGCACTTCCCCGGCCACGGCTCGGTGGCGGGCGACTCGCACGTGAGCGTCCCGACGACGGGGATGAGCCTCTCCGAGTGGCGGCGCACCCAGGCCGCGCCGTTCCAGGCGGGCATCGACGCGGGCGCCGACTTCGTCATGCTCGGCCACCTGCGCTACAGCGCCGTGGATTCGCGCCCCGCGTCGCAGTCGGCGACGTGGGTCGGCATCCTGCGCGAGGAGCTCGGGTTCGACGGCGTCGTGGTGAGCGACGACATGACGATGCTCGAGCGCTCCGGCGAGGCCGCGTACGCGAAGCAGACGACGAACGCGGTGCGCGCCGTCGGGGCGGGCACCGACCTGCTGCTCTACGTCGGGCCGGTCGACGTGCGCAAGGTCGTGCGCGCGGTCGCGGGCGCGGTGCGCGACGGCCGCATCCCCGAGGCGACGGTGGATGCCGCCGCCCGCCGGCTGATGGAGTTGCGCCGCGGGATGTCGGAGGAATCGGGTCCGTTCATCCACTGCGGCGCCGCGTGCCGCGAGTTCACGGAGTGACGACGCCGCGCAGCTCGAGCCCGAGGTAGCCGGCGTAGGCCGCGGCGGCCCGGCGGATGCCGGCGAGCGTCCGCGCGGCGAGCGGCCGGAACGGGCGCAGTTCGACCTCGACGTCGGTGCGGCGGAGGGTGCGCTTCCAGGTGCCGACGACTTCGCCGTTCACGACGATCGTGGGCAGGAACATCCCGTTGCCGCCGGGCACGATGAGGGTCGGATCGCGGCCGGCGAGCGGCGCCGAGCGGTCGGTGTAGCCGAGCAGGTACTCGTCGAACCCGGGCAGGAGGTGGATGCCGTCGGGCGCCGGTTCGAGTCCGAACGGCAGCCGGTACTCGACCCCGTCGACGTCGAGCCGGTCGAACTCGTCGTCGACGGCGGCGATCGCGGCGCGCGCGCCGGTGAGGGTGATGCCGGCCCACCAGGCGAGGTCGCGCGCCGTCGCCGGGCCGCGGGCGGTGAGGTAGCGCCGGGCGAGTTCGGCGAGCGCCGCCGCGCCCTCGAGTCGCACGGGATCGGGGACATTCCCGTCGAGCAGCGTCCACGTCGTCGGCCCGCAGAGCACCGCGACGCCGGACTGCGCGAGCCGCGCGAGCAGGTAGGCCCCGCGCTGCCCCTCGGTGCTCAGCCCGTCCGCGTCGAACGCGGCGAGCAGGTCGCGGCGGTCGAGCCGCACGCCGCCCGCGAGGCGCTCGCGCGCGATCCGCTCGGCACGGTCGAAGTCGGCCGGCTCGAGCCGCAGTTCGCGGTGTCGGCCCGCGGCGGCGGCGTGCTGGCGCTCGGCGGTCAGCGCGGAGAGCCAGCCGATGTCCTCCGCGCGCGTCACGTGCAGCGTGAACCGCAGCGGCCAGCCGCGCACGAGGTGGCCGTCGGCGAACGCCTGCTCGACCGAGTCCCGCGTCGCCCCGGGGGAGCGCAGCGCGATCGACCAGAGCACGCCGGGCAGGTCTTGCCCCTGGAGGGCGAGCATCCGCCCGACGGTCTCGGCCGGGCTCGCGGGCAGGGTCTGCGCGATGCCGAGCGCGCGCAGGCGCAGACCGGTCAGCCGGCGGCGGGCCGAGGTGACGTCGCGGAGCCCCACGGGCCCAGTATCCCGGGAGCCTCCGACGTCAGTCGACGGCGACGACGGTGCCGGAGGTGATGCGCACCAGTTCGGCGTAGTCGAGCGGGAAGACGGCGTGCGAGTGCCCGGCGGCGGCCCAGATCTGCGGGAACGTCTCGAGCACGGGGTCGACGAACGTGCGCAGCGGCGCGGGGTGGCCGACAGGTGCGACGCCGCCGATCACCTGGCCGGTCGCCGAGCGCACCACCTCGGGGGTCGCGCGCTCGATCGCGTCGACGGCGATGCGCTCGGCGAAGAGCTTCGTGTCGACGCGGTGTCCGCCCGACGTCATGACCAGGATCGGCTCCCGCTCCTCGCCGGTGACCGCGACGAAGACGAGCGAGTTGGCGATCGCGCCCACCTCGACGCCGAGCGCCGCCGCGGCCTCGGCGGCCGTACGGGCACCGTCCGGGATGTGCCGGATGAGGTCGGCGCCGGCGACGCCGTGGCCTGCGAGGGCGGCGCGCACGGTCTCGACGCTGCGGGGGAGAGGGGCTGCGGTCTCGGTCACCCTTCGACGTTAACGCAGCCGGTCAGCGGGCGATGTCGGCGACGGTCGCGTTCGTCGCACGCACCAGGTCGGCGGGCGCGAGCTCGATGTCGAAGCCGCGCCGGCCGCCGCTCACGAGCACCGTGTCCCAGAGCTCCGCGGTCTCGTCGAGCACCGTCGGATGCGCGGTCTTCTGCCCGATCGGCGAGATGCCGCCGACGACGTAGCCGGTGCGCCGCTCGGCGAGCGCGGCATCCGCCATGACGGCCTTCTTTCCGCCGACCGCCGCGGCGAGCGCCTTGAGGTCGAGCTTGCCGGTCACCGGGACGATCCCCACGACCAGGCGGCCGTCGACCTCCGCGAGCAGCGTCTTGAACACCCGGTCGGGTTCGACGCCGAGCGCCTCCGCGGCCTCCCGCCCGAAGTCGGTGACCGCGGGGTCGTGCGCGTACGCCCGCTCGGTGAACGGGATGCCGGCTTTGCGGAGCGCGACGGTGGCGGGGGTGCTCACCGGTAGGCGGTGAGGGCGGCGAAGAACGCGACCATCGACAGGATCGTGAGCAGCAGCACGAGGCCGCTCACGATCACGCCGGCGATCGCGAGGCCCCGGCCGCCGGGGAGGCCCGCCTGCTCGCGGCGCGGCACCTGCACGAGGCCGAGGATCGACAGCACGAGCCCGGCGAGCGCCGCGACGATCGGGATGACCAGCCAGCCGACGGCGCCCGTGATGAGCCCGGCGAGGGCGAGGCCGTTGACGCTCGAGCCCGCCGGTCGCGCGCCGTAGGGCTGCTGCCCGCCGTAGTACGGCTGCGTGGGGGCCGCCGGGGCGTACGGGTCGGGCCGCACGCCGTTCGCGGGCGCGGGCACGGGCACGAACGAGGCGGGGGGCACCGGGCGCTTCTGGTCCGACCAGCCGGACCCGTTCCACCACCGCTGCGACGCGGCGTCTTCGGGGTCGGCGTACCAGCCGGGCTGGGGCAGCGAGTCGGACATGGCGATCAATCTACCGATGCGGGCCCCGGGGAGCCGTGCGCGCGGAACAGCAGCATCGAGGTCGGGCCCACCGGCAGCTCCTCGCCGGGCACGTGCTCGCGCTCGCGGCCGGTGAGGTCGTCGTGCGCCGAATCCCAGAGCAGGGTGTACCCGGCGACGCCCTCGTGCTCGGGGAGCGTCACCGTCACGTCGGTCTCGAGGCCGTGCACGACGAGCAGGATGCGGTTGAACTCCTCGAACTCCGGCGTCGACGCCGCGAGGTACTGGAGGGTGCGCTCGGCGGGGGAGTCCCAGTCCTCGAGCGACATCGACAGGCCCTGCTTGTTGTACCAGTCCATCTGCGTCGCGCTCGGCGTCGTCTCGCCGAACCGCCCGTAGCGCACCGGGCGCAGGGCCGGGTTCTCCCGGCGGAGGCGGATGAGCTCCCGCGTCACCGCCTGGAGCTCGCGCTGCCAGTCCTCGCGCTCCCACGACATCCAGGTCAGCTCGGAGTCGTGGCAGTAGGCGTTGTTGTTGCCGCGCTGGGTGCGCCCGAACTCGTCGCCCGCGGTGAGCATCGGCACGCCCGCCGACAGCAGGAGGGTGCCGAGCAGATTGCGGATGGCGCGCCGCCGGGACGCGAGGATCTCCGGATCGTCGGTCGGGCCCTCCGCCCCGTGGCCCCACGACTTGTTGTCGTTCGACCCGTCGCGGTTGTTCTCGCCGTTGCCGAGATTGTGCTTCTCGTCGTAGGAGACGAGGTCCCACGCGGTGAAGCCGTCGTGCGCGGTGACGAAGTTGACGCTCGCGAGCGGTCCGCGCTCGAGGGCGAACACGTGGTTGGAGCCGGCGAGGCGTCGCGCGAGCGACCCGATGCCCTCGCTCGGGACGCCGCCCGCGGCGCGCGCGTCGGCGACGTCGCGCAGCCAGAAGTTGCGCATCCGGTCGCGGTAGCCGTCGTTCCACTCGGAGTACCCGGCGGGGAAGTTGCCGACCTGCCAGCCGCCCATCCCGACGTCCCAGGGCTCGGCGATGAGCTTCGTGCCCGCGAGCTCGGGGTCGTCGCGGATCGCGAGGAGCAGCGGATGCTGCGGGTCGAACTCGGCGCCCTCGCCGCGACCGAGGGTCGCCATGAGGTCGAAGCGGAAGCCGTCGACCTGCACCTCGTTCGCCCAGTAGCGCAGCGAGTCGAGCACGAGGCGCTGGGCGGCGGGCTGCGAGAAGTCGAGCGTGTTGCCGGTGCCGGCGGTGTCGATGTAGTTCCCGTCGGCGTCCTGCCGGTAGTACGACGCGTTGTCGAGCCCGCGGAACGAGTAGACCGGACCGCTGCGGCCCTCCTCGGCGGTGTGGTTGTAGACGACGTCGAGCACCACCTCGAGCCCCGCCTCGTGGAGCAGCTTCACCATCCCTTTGAACTCGCGCAGCACGGCGCCGGTGCCGCCGGTCTGCGCCTCGCGGGTCGCGTACCGGGCGTGCGGGGTGAAGAAGTTGAGCGTGTTGTAGCCCCAGTAGTTGACCAGGCCCATCTTCTGCAGGCGCTGCTCGCTCACGTGCTGGTGCACCGGCAGCAGCTCGATCGTCGTCACCCCGAGGTCGAGCAGGTACTCGATCGTCGCGGGATGCGCCAGGCCCGCGTAGGTGCCGCGCAGCTCCTCCGGCAGGCCCGGGTGGAGGCGCGTGAGCCCCTTCGCGTGGGCCTCGTAGATCACGGTGTGGTCGAGCGGGACGCCGGGCTTCTCGACGCCGCCCCAGTCGAACGAGGTGTCCTGCACGTACCCGCGCCACTCCCGGCCCGGGGTGCGGGCGAGGCCGCGCGCGTACGGGTCGAGCAGGTAGCGCGTCGGGTCGAACGCGTGCGTCGGCCCCTTCGGCCCGCGGGCGCGCAACGCGTAGTAGGTGCCGGGCGCGAGGGCCGGGGTGACGGCGCTCCACACGCCCGCGTCGTCGCGCTCGAGCTGCACCGTCGTCGACGCGAACGACGGGTCCTTGCCGTCGAAGACGCAGAGTTCGACGCCCGTCGCGTTCGCGCTCCAGACACGGATCTCGCCGCCCTCGGGGGTCAGTCGCACTCCGAGGTCGTGGAGGGGATCGCGCGTCGCGGATCCCGGATCGGCGGCGGCGGGCATGCGATCCAGCGTATGGGTTCCTAGGGTTGGGGCATGTCCTCGCGTCCCCGGGTCTACCTCGACCACGCGGCGACGACCCCGATGCCGCCCGGCGTGCGGCAGGTCTACGCCGACGCCCTCGGGGTGGTCGGCAACCCGTCGTCGATCCACGGGCACGGGCAGGCGGCGCGCGACCTCCTCGAGTCGGCCCGCGAGACCGTCGCGGCATCCCTCGGCGCGGATGCGGTCGAGGTCGTGCTCACCGGCGGCGGCACCGAGGCGGTCAATCTCGCGCTCAAGGGCGGCTACTGGGCGCGCAACGCGGAGGCCGGCTCCCCGCGACCCCGCATCCTCTCCACCCGCGCGGAGCATCACGCGACCCTCGACGCCCTCGACTGGCTCGAGCGCCACGAGGGGGCGGTCGTCGACTGGATCGACGTGGACGCCGTCGGCCGGCTGTCGCTCGACTCGCTCGAGCGGGCGCTCGCCCGCGACCCGGACGGCGTCGCCCTCGTCACGGCGCTGTGGGCCAACAACGAGGTCGGCACCCTCCAGCCCGTCGCGGAGATCGTGCGGCTCGCCCACGCCGCCGGCGTGCCCGTGCACCTCGACGCGATCGCCGCGTACGGCGCCGTGCCGGTCGATGTGCACGCGGTGCGCGCCGACCTCGTGTCGGTCTCGGCGCACAAGATCGGCGGACCGGTCGGCATCGGGGCGCTCGTCGTCGCGCGCACCGCGACCGTCGAGCCGCTCCTCCACGGCGGCAACCAGCAGCGCGCCCGGTCGGGCACCCAGGATGCCGCGGGCGCGGCGGCGTTCGCGGCGGCGGCATCCCGCATCCACCCGCTGTCGCCGGAGCTGACCGCCCTGCGCGACCGGCTCATCGCGGGGCTCGCCGGGATGCCGGGCGTCGTCCTGCGCGGCGACCCCGACCCCGCGGGGCGGCTGCCCGGCAACGTGCACGCGACGTTCGCGGGCGCCGACGGCGACGCGCTGCTGTTCCTGCTCGACCGCGAGGGGTACTCGGTGTCCACCGGGTCGGCGTGCCAGGCGGGCGTGCCCGAGCCGTCGCACGTGCTCGCCGCGATGGGGGTGCCGGCGGCGGAGGCCCGCGGGGCGCTGCGCTTCACCCTCGGCCCGGGGAACACCGCGGAGGACGTCGAGGGGCTGCTCGCCGTGCTGCCGGGGGTGCTCGAGCGGGCGCGGGCGGCGTCGGGGTCGCGGTCGTAACTCTCTGCCTGCGGGGGTCTCGTCGACGAGGGATCGACGAACCCGCTCCCGGCAGAGAGTTGGGTACGGCCCGTACCCTGGACCCCGGAGGTTTCGGGATGCGGGTACTCGCGGCGATGAGCGGCGGCGTCGACAGCGCCGTCGCGGCGGCGCGCGCCGTGGAGGCGGGGCACGACGTCACCGGCGTGCACCTCGCGCTCTCCCGCTCGCGCGGCACGCTGCGCACCGGGTCCCGCGGCTGCTGCACGATCGAGGACGCGATGGACGCCCGCCGCGCCGCCAACGCCCTCGGCATCCCGTTCTACGTCTGGGACTTCAGCGAGCGCTTCGCGGAGGACGTCGTCGACGACTTCGTCGCCGAGTACGCCGCCGGGCGCACCCCCAACCCGTGCCTGCGCTGCAACGAGCGCATCAAGTTCGCGGCCCTCATGGAGAAGGCCCTCGCGCTCGGCTTCGACGCCGTCGCGACCGGGCACTACGCGTCGGTCGTCGTCAACCCCGACGGGTCGCGCGAACTGCACCGCGCCGCCGACCTCGCGAAAGACCAGTCCTACGTGCTCGGCGTGCTCACCGCCGACCAGCTCGCGCACGCGATGTTCCCGCTCGGCGCCACCGCCTCGAAGGAGCTGGTGCGGGCGGAGGCCGCGGCGCGCGGACTCACCGTCGCGCAGAAGCCCGACTCCTACGACATCTGCTTCATCCCCGACGGCGACACCCGAGGCTGGCTCGGCGAGCGCGTCGACCTCGAGCCGGGGCCCATCCTCGACCGGTCGGGCGCGCGCATCGGCACCCACCCGGGCGCCGCGGCCTACACCGTCGGCCAGCGGAAGGGCCTCGACATCGGGTTCCCCGCGCCGGACGGCAAGCCGCGCTACGTGCTCGAGGTGCGGCCGGTCTCCAACGAGGTCGTCGTCGGTCCGCGCGAGGCGCTCGCCGTGGGCGAGCTCGCCGGCCGCCGCGTGTCCTGGGCCGGGATGCCTCCCGCCGAGCCGGGGGAGTGGTTCGACTGCGAGGTGCAGGTGCGCGCCCACGGCGACGCCGTACCCGCGACCGCCGCGCTCGCCGAGGGGGAGCTCGTCGTTCGGCCGCGCGATCCGCTCACCGGTGTCGCGCCCGGGCAGAGCGCCGTGCTCTACGCCGGCACGCGCGTGCTCGGCCAGTGCACGATCGACCGCACCGTGAGCGCCGTGCCCGCTCCCGCCCATCCCGCCGGGTGACGCGCCGCCGCCCCACCTCGCGGGTTGAGTAGCGGCCGCCGGAGGTGGCCGCGTATCGAAACCCACCGTGCGGCGGGTTTCGATACGCGCCGCGTTGCGCGCTACTCAACCAGCGGGGGGCGCGTACCGCGTTGCGGGCCGCTCCTCAACCCACGGGTGGAGGTCGGGGGTCCTTCCTAAGCTGGGCGCATGCCCCGCGGAGCGCAGCCGGCCGGTGACGGACTCGACCAGGTCCCCGAGACCACGGATGCCGGCCTCGCCGCCGCCCGCGACGAGGCCGAGGAACTGACGACCCGCATCCTCGAGCTGCGCGAGGCGTACTACCAGGGCGACACGGTCTTCGCGAGCGACGAGGAGTACGACGCGCTCATGCGCCGCCTCGAGGAGCTCGAGCGGCTCTACCCCGAGTTGCAGGGGCAGGACAGCCCCACCCAGACGGTCGGCGGCGCCGCGACGACGACCCTCTTCGCCCCCGTCACCCACGCCGAGCGGATGCTGTCGCTCGACAACGTCTTCTCGCGCGAGGAGTTCCTCGCCTGGGCCGCCCGGGTCGAGCGCGACGCCGGCCGACGCGTCCACTACCTGTGCGAACTCAAGATCGACGGGCTCGCGCTCAACCTGCGCTACGAGAACGGCGTGCTCGTCTCCGCGGCGACGCGCGGCGACGGGCGCGTGGGGGAGGACGTCACCGAGAACGTGCGGCTCATCTCGTCGATCCCGCGCCGCCTCGCGACCGATAACCCGCCGCCGCTCGTGGAGGTGCGCGGCGAGGTGTTCTTCACCCTCGCCGCGTTCGAGGAGCTCAACGCCGCCCAGGTCGCGGCGGGCGACCGCGTGTTCGCGAACCCCCGCAACGCCGCCTCCGGGTCCCTCCGCCAGAAGGAGGAGGGCAAGTCGCCCGAGGCGCTCGAGCGGATGCGCGCCCGCATCCGCCGGCTGTCGATGCTCGTGCACGGCATCGGCGCGTGGCAGGACCCGCCGGTGTCGGCGCAGTCGGAGGTCTACGGGCTGCTGCAGGAGTGGGGGCTGCCGACGTCGACGCGCTTCGAGGTCGCGACGGATGCCGAGGGCGCCGCCGCCTACATCGAGCGCTACGGCGAGAACCGGCACTCCGTCGAGCACGAGATCGACGGCGTCGTCGTCAAGATCGACGAGCTGGCGCTCCACGACGAGCTCGGGGCGACGAGCCGTGCCCCGCGCTGGGCGATCGCCTACAAGTACCCGCCCGAGCAGGTGAACACCAAGCTCCTCGACATCGTCGTCTCGATCGGCCGCACCGGCCGCGCGACGCCGTTCGCCGTCATGGAGCCGGCGCGCGTCGCCGGGTCGACGGTGCGCCAGGCGACCCTGCACAACCAGGACGTCGTGAAGCTCAAGGGCGTGCTCATCGGCGACACCGTGGTGCTGCGCAAGGCCGGGGACGTCATCCCCGAAGTGCTCGGCCCCGTCGTCGAGTTGCGCGACGGCACTGAGCGCGAGTTCATCATGCCGACCGAGTGCCCCGAGTGCGGAACGCCGCTGCGCCCGGCGAAGGAGGGCGACGTCGACCTGCGCTGCCCGAACGCGCGGTCTTGCCCCGCGCAGGTGCGCGGGCGCGTCGAGCACATCGGGTCGCGCGGCGCCCTCGACATCGAGGGTCTCGGCGAGATCGGGGCGGTGTCGCTCACCCAGCCGCTGCATCCCGTGCCCCCGCCCCTCGTGACCGAGGCGAAGCTGTTCGACCTGACCCTGGAAGACCTCTTCCCGATCGCCGTGAAGGTGTGGGGGTCGGAGTCGATCGAGTACCCGTATCAGCGCAAGAGGCAGAAGAAGGACGGCGAGTTCGACCCGTCGGCGCCCGGGTTCACCGGCACGCCCGACGCGGTGCCGTCGGTCGCCGCGCTCAAGCTCGTCGAGCAACTCGAGAAGGCGAAGTCGAAGGAGCTGTGGCGCTTCCTCGTCGCGCTCTCCATCCGCCACGTCGGCCCGGTCGCGGCCCGCGCCCTCGCCGGGTACTTCGGGTCGCTCGCCGCGATCCGGGCGGCGACCCGCGACGAGCTCGCCGCGGTCGAGGGCGTCGGCGGGATCATCGCGGATGCCGTCATCGACTGGTTCGCCGTCGACTGGCACCGCGAGATCGTCGACGCCTGGTCGGCCGCCGGGGTGCCGTTCGAGGTGCCGGGTCACCCCGGGCCGGGGGCGGCGGGCGCCGTCGACGGCGTGCTCGCCGGGCTCACCGTCGTCGCGACGGGCTCGCTCGAGGGCTACACCCGCGAGGAGGCGCAGGAGGCGATCATCCGCGCGGGCGGCAAGGCGGCGTCGAGCGTCTCGAAGAAGACCGACTTCGTCGCGGCCGGCCCGGGGGCGGGCTCGAAGCTCGCGAAGGCGGAGGAGCTGGGGATCCGCATCCTCGACGCGGCGCAGTTCCGGGTGCTCGTCGAGCAGGGGCCCGACGCGCTGCCGCCCGCCGGCTGAGCGCCCCGACCGGGGGACGAGCGGCGCGGAAGATTTTCCGCCGGAACCGCGTCATAGCGCCCGCCTCCGGTGGTCTCTTCGGGTAAGACACCCACGCGGATGCGGGTCCGCGCTGGGGTCCCCGGCGGCGTGCCGGGCGGTGGTCCCTGATCCGCCACCCCCGGCGCGCCGCCACCCGCCCGGCGACCGGGGGACAGCCCAGCCCCCCTGTCGTGAGGCCGGAACGGGCCCGAATCCCGTCCCGGTGCGCGGAACGTCCCCCGGCTCACCCCCGATCGGGGGACAATTTCGCCCGCGCGGGGACTTTTCTGAGTGTTTCCTGAAAGCGTCCCCCTTTCGGGTGCCAGCGTGACCCTACAATGAGGGCCAGTGCGGTGACGGTCGGCAACCGGGACTCGATCGGGCCGCACGCTGGGCGATAGGACGTACCCGACGTGTTGCTGGGCGTCGCGTTGTTGTCGACCCCGGCGATCGCCTCGGTCGTCGCCGGGGCCCTCGGCTTGTCCGGAATCGGGGCGGCCGCGCCCGTCGTCCCCGCCGCCCCGATCGTCGCCGTCGCCCCGGCGAGCGCGGGGATCGGCATCCCGGAGCCGTTCGTCGGCCCCGACCCCGTCGGCGGGGGATCCTCGCTCGACCTCCTCGCCCGCCTCGACGGCGTCACCCTCCTCGAGCAGCTCGCCCGGCTGACGCCCGGGGAGATCGACGCCTTCGTCGCCGGCAACCCCGCCGCCCTCGCCGACCTCGCCGCGCGCCCGCCCGCCGCCCGCGAGGTCGCGTCGTGGTGGGCCCGCGTCCCGGCGGAGTCCCGGGCGGCCCTCAGCCTCGACGTCCCCGGCGTCGTCGGCAACCTCGAGGGCCTGCCGTTCGGCGTGCGCGACGCCGCCAACCGCACCTTCCTCGCGCAGACGATCGCCGGCATCCACGCCCAGCTGGATGCCGGGGTCGGCCGCGCCATGGAAGACGAGCTGCGCAAGCGGCTCGTCATGCTCTCCTCGGTGGAGCGCGCCCTCGAGACCGGCTCCTCGGGCGCCGAGCGCACCCTCATCGCGCTCGACGTCGAGGGCGAGGGCCGCGCGGTCATCGGCATCGGCGCGCTGGAGAGCGCCGACTACGTCACGTTCTTCGTTCCCGGGATGTACGTCGGCGTGACGCAGCAGCTCGTCGACTGGGCGGGCAACGCCGAGACGTCGCTCCTCGAGCAGCGCGCCTGGCTCGAGCGACTCGGGATCGAGGGCGAGGTCGCGACCGTCGCCTGGATCGGCTACCACACGCCCACGGTGGTCAGCATCGGCTCGCTCGACGTCGCCTACGAGGGCCGCGCCGCCCTCACCCGCTCCCTCCAGGGGCTCGACGCCGTGCGCGAGGTCACCGGGCTGCGCTCGGCGGGGGCGGCGCACGAGCCGTTCGTGACCGTCGTCGCGCACTCCTACGGCTCGACCGCGGCGATGATCTCGCTCGGCCACGACGACGTCGCCGTCGACGCGCTCGTGCTCGTCGGATCGCCCGGCGGGCCCGCGAAGACGGTTCACGACCTCAAGGTCGCGGGCGGCAACGTCTGGGTCGCGGCCGCCGACTCCGACCCCATCCCGCGCACCGGCGTCTACGGCAACCAGCCGCTCGACGAGGAGTTCGGCGCGAAGGTGTTCTCGGTGAAGGGGATGACCGACCCGGTCACGGGCGAGCGCCTCGACGACATCAGCGGGCACGTCTACTACTTCTGGCCCGGCACGACCGCGGTGCGCAACACGGCGCTCATCGCGATCGACGCGGGCGACCTGGTGTCGACCGACCGGGTGCAGCGCGCCTCCGCCGCCCGCTGACGCCCGCGCGGCGCCGGGCCCGGCGTGCGCCTCGTAGACTTCCGGGGTGGCAGATAGCACCTCCGGAGCCCCCATCACCCGGGATGCGGTCTCGCATCTCGCCCACCTCGCGCGCATCGCGCTGACCGAGGACGAGATCACCCGGCTCACGGGCGAGCTCGGGCAGATCGTCGACTCCGTCGCGAAGGTCGCCGAGGTGGCGACCCCCGACGTGCCCGCGACGAGCCACCCCATCCCGCTCGGCACGGTGACGCGCCCCGACGTCGTCGGCGAGACGCTCACCCCCGCGCAGGCCCTCGCGGGAGCCCCCGCGAGCGAGAACGACCAGTTCAAGGTCGCGAGCATCCTGGGGGAGGAGCAGTGAGCGACCTGACGAGCCGCACCGCCGCCGAGCTGGGCGACCTGCTCGCCGCGGGCGAGGTGTCGAGCGTCGAGGTGACGCGCGCCCACCTGGACCGCATCGCCGCCGTCGACGGCGACGTGCACGCCTTCCTCCACGTCAACGAGGCGGCCCTCGACGCCGCCGCGGCCGTCGACGCCCGCCGCGCCGCGGGCGAGAAGCTGGCTCCCCTCGCGGGCGTCCCGGTCGCCGTCAAGGACGTGCTCTGCACGCTCGACATGCCGTCGACCGCGGGCTCGAAGATCCTCGAGGGCTGGATCCCGCCGTACGACGCCACGGTCGTCGCGCGACTCCGCGCCGCCGGGATGGTGCCGCTCGGCAAGACCAACATGGACGAGTTCGCGATGGGCTCCTCGACCGAGCACTCCGCGTACGGTGACACCCACAACCCGTGGGACCTCTCCCGCATCCCCGGCGGATCCGGCGGCGGCTCGGCCGCAGCCGTCGCGGCCTTCGAGGCGCCCGTCGCCCTCGGCTCCGACACCGGCGGCTCGATCCGCCAGCCCGCCGCCGTCACCGGTTCGGTCGGCATGAAGCCCACCTACGGCGGGGTGTCGCGCTACGGCGCGATCGCCCTCGCCTCGTCGCTCGACCAGATCGGCCCCGTCTCGCGCACCGTGCTCGACGCGGGCCTGCTGCACGACGTCATCGGCGGGCACGACCCGCGCGACTCGACCTCCATCCCCGACGCCTGGCCGTCGTTCGCCGACGCCGCGCGCGCGGGGCTCCGCGGCGAGGGGCTGAAGGGCCTCCGCGTCGGCGTCGTGCGCGAGCTGTCGCAGGAGGGCCAGGGCTTCCAGGCGGGCGTGCTGCAGCGCTTCCGCGAGTCGCTCGCGCTGCTCGAGGCCCAGGGCGCCGAGATCGTCGAGGTGAGCGCGCCGTCGTTCGAGTACGCGATCGCCGCGTACTACGTGATCCTCCCCGCGGAGGCGTCGAGCAATCTCGCGAAGTTCGACTCCGTGCGCTTCGGCCTGCGCGTCGACGTGCCCGGCGGGACGGTCGAGGATGTCATGGCGGCGACCCGCGAGCAGGGCTTCGGCGACGAGGTGAAGCGCCGCATCATCCTCGGCACCTACGCCCTGTCGGCCGGGTACTACGACGCCTACTACGGCTCGGCGCAGAAGGTGCGCACGCTCATCCAGCGCGACTTCGCGGCCGCGTTCGAGAAGTGCGACGTGCTCGCGACCCCGTCGGCGCCGACGACGGCGTTCCCGCTCGGCTCGAAGGTCGACGACCCGCTCGCGATGTACCTCAACGACCTGACGACGATCCCGGCGAACCTCGCGGGCGTCCCCGGCATCTCGATCCCCGCGGGGCTCGCGCCGGAGGACGACCTGCCGGTCGGCATCCAGTTCATGGCGCCCGCCCGCGAGGACGCGCGCCTGTACACGGTCGCCGCCGGCCTGGAGGCGCTCCTCGAGGCGCAGTGGGGCGGGCCGCTGCTCGCCCGGGCCCCGCAGCTCGCCTGACGGGTCAGGTCGTGCGCGTCGTCGAACTCTGGCGCTACCCCGTGAAGTCCCTCCAGGGCGAGCGGGTGGATGCCTCCGAGCTCGGGCCCGAGGGTCTGGCGGGCGACCGGCGCCTCGCGATCTTCGACGTGGCGACGGGTTTCGGCCTGACCGGCCGGCGGGAGCCGCAGCTGCTGTTCGCGGCGGCGCGCACCGTCGGCGACCGGGTCGAGATCGTGCTGCCCGACGGCTCGGTCGCGCGCGACGACGCCGACCTGTCGGAGTGGCTCGGGCGACCCGTGGAGCTGCGCTCCGCGGAGGACCGCTCCCTCTCGCGCCGCTTCGAGTCGCCCGACGACCCCGAGGACGAGGCGTCGGGCCAGTGGCGCGCGTTCACCGGGGCGCAGGGCTCGTTCCGGGACGACGAGGACGCGCCCGTGTCGATCGTCTCCACGGAACGCTCGGCGACTGGCCGTCGCGCCGGTTCCGGCCGAACGTCGTCGTCGACGGCGCGGGCGAGAACGACCTCGTCGGGTCGACGGTGACGCTCGGCGCCGCGGTGCTCGCCGTGCAGGCGCGCCTCGGCCGCTGCGTCATGGTGACGCGCGCCCAGCCGGGCATCGAGCGCGACCTCGGCGTGCTGCGGACGGTGCACCGCGAGTTCGACCACACGATCGCGGTCGGCGCGCGCGTGACGAAGCCGGGCCGGGTCGCGGTGGGCGAAGAGCTCGGCGGTTACGCCTGACGCGGGGTTACGCCTGACGCGGAGGGCTACTCCGCGAGCGTCGGGAGCTGGATGTCGACCTCGTCGGTGAGGACGACGTAGGAGGAGTCGTCGGGTGCGGGCTGCGCGGCGGCCGGCGCGACGGAGAGAACCCCGCCGACGGCGACGGCGATGACGCCGAGCGCGAGGCTCCCGGCGGCGGCGCCGCGGCCTCCGGTGAGGCGGGCGCGGCGGTGCAGGGCGCGCAGCATCATGCCGAGCGCGACGAGGGAGGTGAGCGACGCGGCCACGATGACGGCCACGAGCAGACCGGAGTCGGCGAGGGCGGGCATGACGTTTCCTTCGGGGGTAGGAAACCGCGTGAGATCGGGGGGATCTCGACCGGTCGGGGAACCGGAGTGCGGGGGTAACGGGGGATCACCGGCCGGTCCTCACAAAGGGGGACACGACCTCAGAAAACGGTACTCGCGGCACCCGGGCCGGTCAAGCCTCGCGACCCCCCTCTTCGAGGGCAGACGGGTCAGACGAGTCCGAGCTCGCCGAGCTGGTCGCTGAGTCCCGCGCCGTCGGGGGCGTACACCCACGGCACCGCGTCGGCGCCGTGCGAGCGCGCGGGGGTGCGGCCGCCGGCGAGCACCGCCTGCCCGGGGGTGAGCTGCCGGATCGCGACCGCCCGGACGTGCTCCGGATGCCGCGTCGCGAAGTCGCCGTAGATGCTCTCGTCGTGCTGGCCGTCGTCGCCGATGAGCAGCCAGCGCACGTGGGGGAACTCGGCCGCGAGCCGTTCGAGGCTGCGGCGCTTGTGCTCGGGTCCGCTGCGGAACCAGTGCTCGGGCGCGGGACCCCAGTCGGTGAGCAGCAACGGCCCGCGCGGGTAGAGGTTGCGGCTGAGGAACCGGGTGAGCGTCGGCACGACGTTCCACGCGCCCGTCGAGAGGTACACCACGGGGGCGCCGGGATGCTCGCGCACGAGCCGCTCGTAGAGCACCGCCATGCCGGCGACGGGGGTGCGCGCGTGCTCGTCGAGCACGAACGCGTTCCACGCGGCGAGCATCGGGCGCGGCAGCACGGTGACCATCACGGTGTCGTCGACGTCGGAGACGAGGCCGAAGTCGGCATCCTCGGCGACGACGAACACCGGCATCTCGACCGGTTCGCGGCCGTGCAGGCTGAGCCGCACGCTCGACCAGCCGGGGGTGAGGGCGGCCTCGACGCGCGCGTCGATCACGCCGCCGCGGTCGGCCGTCACGGTCGTCGTGATCCCGCCCGCCTCGACGGTGACCTCGGCATCCTTCACCGGGATCGAGGTGAACGACCGCCACCCGCGCACGCTCGTGAACCGGTCGACGCCGGGCTTGCGCAGCACGACGCGGCCGAGCACGCGGATCCAGCCCGTTCCGCCGTAGCCGACGAACGGCACGACCGTCGGCACGCGCCCGGAGCGCAGCGCCCAGTCGGAGCGCACGCCGTTGATCCGGTCGCCGAGCCCGGTGACGACTCGCAACATCGGCCCGGCCATGCGTTCAGTGTGTCATGAGGGGAACTCGGAGGATGGCGGCAGGTGCCGGGGATACACTCGTCGCGGATCAGACCCCAAGGAGCACCACATGTCATCGACCCATCTCGAATCTCCGCGGATCGAGGGGACCGCGGTCATCCGCAACGAGCCGGTTCAGGCTCGGAGCGCGGCGCGGCTCACCGCGCTTCTCGACGCCGCGGCGCACGTCGTCGACGAGATCGGGTACGAGCGGCTCACCACCGCGATGGTCGCCGAGCGCGCGGGCGCGTCGATCGGCACCGTGTACCGCTACTTCCCCGACCGCATCGCCGTGCTGCAGAGCCTCGCGGCCCGCAACGCCGAGCGCACGTCGGGCCTCGCGATCGCCGAGATCGGCAACCCGGAGCACACCGACTGGTACAGCGCGCTCGGCGCCGTGTTCGAGATCGTGAAGGCCGCCTTCCGCGACGAGCCGGGCTTCGCCTCGCTACGCTACGGCGACGTCCTCGACCTGCGTCCCGCGACCGGCCGCCCCGCCATGCAGGGCTTCGCCGACAGCGTCTTCGACGCCCTCGTGGCGCGCTTCCAGCTCGACGACTCCGACGCGGCGCGCTCCGCGTTCTCGGCGGTCGTCGTCGCGACGGATGCGCTCGCGGCCCGCGCGTACTCGCGCGACCCCCGCGGCGGCGAGGAGTTCCTGCTCGCGGGCGTCGCGACGGCCGGAGCCCTGCTCTCGCCGTTCTGGGAGCTTCCCGCCGCGGCCTAGTCCTCGTCGATCGTCGTCGCGTCGCCGTCCCCCGGGCGGTCCCAGTGGCGCGACTCCGAGCGCTCGAGCAGCTTCTTGACGACGAGCACGATCACCGCGAACACGACGATCGCGCCGACGAACAGGTAGCCGGCGTAGTGCAGCGTGCTCGCCAGCTCGCGGTACGACAGCGCCGCGAGCGAGCCGAAGGTGACGTACGCCGTCGCCCAGATGACGCACGCGGGCGCCGTCCAGGCGAGGAACCGGCGGTAGCCCATGTTGCTCATCCCGACGGTGACGGGCACGAGCGAGTGCAGCACCGGCAGGAAGCGCGACACGAACACGGCGATCCCGCCGCGGCGGTCGACGTAGTTCGCGGCGCGCGTCCAGTTCTTCTCGCCGATGCGCCGGCCGAGGCGCGAGTGCCGGATCTTCGGGCCGAACCAGCGACCGAGGAGGAACCCGACGCTCTCGCCGCCGAGCGCGCCGAGCACGACGGCGACGAGCAGGGCGACGTACTCGGCCGGTGAGTCGACGGCGGTCGCGGCGACGAGCACGATCGTGTCGCCGGGCACGACGAGGCCGATGAGGATCGACGTCTCGAGGAAGATCCCGAGTCCCGCGACGATCGTGCGCGCGACCGGGTCGATGCTGCGCACGAAGTCGAGGACCGCCAGCAGGGCGCCGTTGATCGACGCGTTGAACCAGGCGAAGAAGTCGCCGATCGGGCCGAGGATGTCCATCAGTTCCCCGTCTCGGGGAGCGGGGCGGGCTCGGGGAGCGGACGGCGCAGGGCGTCGAGGCGTCGCCGCCAGTCCTCGAGCCGCCCGGGCTGCTCGGCGACGGAGGGCCCGTCGATCCACCGCGTCACGATCCGGATGCCGTGCAGCGCGCTGAGCGCCCACACCTCGCAGCCGTCGAGATCCTCGGGCCGCGCCTCGTCGTACAGGATGTCGACGCCCGTCGCGGTGGCGAGCGCGAGCACGCTGCGCAGCGTCACCGAGTCGATCCGCGGGATGCCTGGTGCGGGGAGCGCGAGCGCGTCGCCGCGCCACCACGAGATCGACGTCGTCGCGCCCTCGGCGACGACGCCCTCCGGCGTGAGGATGACGGCATCCCCGGCGCCCTGCGCCTGCACCCGGGTGCGCAGCCGCACCATCGCCTCGAGGTCGGGCCCCTTCACGCGGGGCGCACGGCGCGGGTCGCGGCCGCGGTGGGTCGCGAGCACGATCGAGCGCTGGAGTTCCGGCGCGGGGCGCAACCGGAACAGCAGCTGCGGAGCCGCCGACTGGGTGCGCAGCTCGACGCGCGGGAACCAGTCGCCCTCGCGGGGGAGCGCGGCGATCGCGGCCTCCCAGAACCCGTCCACGTCGAGGCGCGCGGCGACGTCCTCGGGGATCGCGGCGAGGAACCGCGACCGGTGCAGATCGAGCGCGCGGACCCGCCCGCCGGTGACGAGCCAGGAGTCGGCCGCCTCGATCGTCGCGGGCAGCACGTCGCAGTCGTCGCGCGCCTCGAGCCGGCCGCCCGTCCAGCGGAAGGTCGTGACGGCGGCGCTCATAGGATCAGGCTATGCGCCGCCGACTCCTCCGCCACACTCTGGCGGGGCCGATCGACCCGGAGGCCGCGTTCCGCGCCCTCGCCGCCGAATCCGGTGACCTGTTCTGGCTCGATTCGGGCCGCCACGGCGTGCACGTGCTCGGCTCCGGCACGCGCATCCTGCCCGAGCGCGGGGCGGTGCTCGACACCTTGCGCGCCGAGCTCGCGCGCGAGCCGCTCGACCTCTACCGGCGCTACCCGGGCTTCGACGGATTCCGCCTCGGCCTCGTCGGCTGGGTCGGCTACGAGGTGCGCGAGGAGACCACCGGCGTTCCCGTCACGCGGCGGGACCGGCATCCGGAGGCGGCGTTCCTGCGGGTCGACCGCGCGCTCGCCGTCGACGCCGAGTCCGGCACCGCCGACCTGCTCGCGCTCGGCGAGGAGTGGACCGGCGAGCTCGCCGCCTGGCGCGACGACCTCGTCGCCCGGCTCGCCGATCCGCCGCCGGCCGCGCCGTCGGCGCCGAGCACGGCCGAGGTGCGCTGGCGCGATGACGCCGATTCGTATCTGGCGAAGGTGCGCGCGTGTCTCGACGCGATCCGCGAGGGCGAGACCTACCAGATCTGCCTCACCACGACGGCCGAGGTCGACGGCGCGTTCGACGACGTCGCGACCTACCTCGCCCTGCGCGCGGCGTCGAAGAGTCACCACGGCGGGTTCCTCCGCATCGCGGGTACGTCGCTGCTGTCGGCGTCGCCGGAGCGCTTCATCGAAGTGGATGCCGAGGGCGTCGTCCGCACCCGCCCGATCAAGGGCACCCGCCCGCGCGCGAGCGTGCAGATCGCCGACGAGGAGCTCGCCGCCGAGCTGGAGGAGAGCGAGAAGGAGCGGGCCGAGAACGTCATGATCGTCGACCTCATGCGCAACGACCTGTCGCGCGTGTGCGAGGTCGGCTCGGTCGCCGTGACGAGCCTGCTCGCCGTCGAGAGCTATCCGGCGGTGCACCAGCTCGTCTCCGAGGTCGAGGGGCGGCTGCGCCCCGGGCTCACCGCCGTCGACGCGCTCGGCGCGTGCTTCCCCGCGGGGTCGATGACGGGGGCGCCGAAGATCCGCGCGACCGAGATCCTCGACTTTCTCGAGGCGGGCCCGCGCGGCATCTACGCCGGCACGTTCGGGTTCTTCGGCTACGACGGGCAGGCCGATCTCGCCATGGTCATCCGCACGATCGTCATGGATGCCGACGGCGCCTCCGTCGGCACCGGCGGCGGCATCACGACCCTCTCCGTCCCGGAGGAGGAGTACGAGGAGATGCGGCTGAAGGCCCGCGCCCCGCTCGGCGCCCTCCGCTCGCTGACCGCCGCGGGGTGAGCCGCGCGCCGCGCGCATCGACCCCCCGCCCACCGGCCCGGAACCCGGGAACTCCAGACCTCCAGCGAGCGTTGACTACGCTGGACGGGGCCCGCGGAGGCCCGACGGACGCAGTGAAGAGGCACGAGTTGGCACAGGAACGCGACGAGAACGACTACGACATCGCCCAGATCGAGGAGAAGTGGCGCACCCGCTGGGAGGCGCTGAAGCTCTTCGAGGTCGACGGCGTGCCCGACACCAAGCCGCGCAAGTACGTGCTCGACATGTTCCCGTACCCCTCGGGCGACCTGCACATGGGTCACGCCGAGGCGTTCGCGTTCGGCGACATCGTGGCGCGCTACTGGCGCCAGCAGGGCTTCAACGTGCTGCACCCGATCGGCTGGGACTCGTTCGGCCTGCCCGCCGAGAACGCCGCCATCAAGCGCGGCGTCGACCCGCGTCAGTGGACCTACCAGAACATCGAGCAGCAGAAGGCGTCGTTCAAGCGCTACGGCACCAGCTTCGACTGGAGCCGCGAGCTGCACACCTCGGACCCCGAGTACTACCACTGGAACCAGTGGCTGTTCCTGAAGCTGTACGAGAAGGGCCTCGCCTACCGCAAGGCCTCGTACGTCAACTGGTGCCCCCACGACCAGACGGTGCTCGCCAACGAGCAGGTCATCGACGGCCGCTGCGAGCGCTGCGACAACGTCGTGGTGAAGAAGAAGCTCACGCAGTGGTACTTCAAGATCACCGACTACGCCGACCGCCTGCTCGACGACCTCAACCAGCTCGAGGGCTCGTGGCCGAGCAAGGTCATCGCGATGCAGCGCAACTGGATCGGCCGCTCGACCGGTGCCGAGATCGAGTTCGAGATCGAGGGCCGGGCCGAGAAGGTGCCCGTGTTCACGACGCGCCCCGACACGATCTTCGGCGCGACCTTCATGGTCGTCGCCCCCGACTCCGACCTCGCCGCCGAGCTGGCCGCCGGGTCGAGCGCCGAGGTGCGGATGGCGTTCCAGGACTACCTGGAGCAGGTGCAGCGCACGACGGAGATCGAGCGCCAGGATGCCGACCGCCCGAAGACCGGCGTCTTCCTCGACCGGTTCGCGATCAACCCGGTCAACGGCGAGCGCCTGCCGATCTGGGCCGCCGACTACGTGCTCGCCGACTACGGCCACGGCGCGATCATGGCCGTCCCGGCGCACGACCAGCGCGACCTCGACTTCGCGCGCAAGTTCGACCTGCCGGTGCGCGTCGTCATCGACGTCAACGCCCCGATCACGGGCGCCATCCCGGTCATCACCCCGGAGATGCTCGAGGCGCAGGCCAAGCCCCTCACGCCCGCCGAGACCGGCGAGGCGCTGCACGGCGACGGCCGGCTCATCAACTCGGGCCCGCTCGACGGGCTGAGCGTCGCGAACGCGAAGCTGCGCGCCGTGGAGCTGCTCGAGGAGCTCGGCGCCGGTCGCGCCGCGAAGACCTACCGCCTGCGCGACTGGCTCATCTCGCGTCAGCGCTACTGGGGCACGCCGATCCCGATCCTCCACGCCGAGGACGGGTCGCTGCACCCGGTGCCCGAGGACCAGCTGCCCGTGCGCCTGCCCGACGCCGAGGGTCTCGACCTCAAGCCGAAGGGCGCGTCGCCGCTCGGAGCCGCGACCGAGTGGGTCACCACGACCCTGCCCGACGGCCGCCCGGCGCTGCGCGACCCCGACACGATGGACACCTTCGTCGACTCGTCGTGGTACTTCCTGCGCTACCTCAACGCGAACGACCCGACGCAGGCGTTCGACCCCGCGGAGGCGGCCAAGTGGGCGCCCGTCGACCAGTACATCGGCGGCGTCGAGCACGCCATCCTGCACCTGCTCTACGCGCGGTTCATCACGAAGGTGCTGTTCGACCTCGGCTATGTCGACTTCACCGAGCCGTTCAGCGCGGTGCTCAACCAGGGCAGCGTCATCCTGAACGGCAAGGCGATGAGCAAGTCGCGCGGCAACCTCGTCGAGTTCGCGAGCGAGCTGGACACCTACGGCGCCGACGCCCTGCGCGTCACGATGGCGTTCGCCGGCCCGCCGGAGGACGACATCGACTGGGCGGACGTCTCGCCCACGGGCTCGGCGAAGTTCCTCGCCCGCGCCTGGCGCATCTCCGGCGAGGTCACCTCGTCGCCCGACGTGGTCTGGAAGGACGGCGACCGCGCCCTGCGCCGCGCCACCCACCAGCTGCTCGCCGACGCCCCCGGCCTGCTCGAGGCGTTCAAGTTCAACGTCGTCATCGCGCGGCTCATGGAACTCGTCAACGCGATCCGCAAGACGATCGACGCCGGCCCCGGCGCGGGCGACCCCGCCGTGCGCGAGGCGATCGAGGTCGTCGCGGTGCTGCTGTCGCTGTTCGCCCCGCACACGGCGGAGGACATGTGGGAGCGCCTCGGCTACGAGCCGAGCGTCGCGTTCGCCGGGCTGCGCAAGCCCGACCCGACGCTCCTCGTCGAGGACCAGGTGACGGCGATCGTGCAGGTCGACGGCAAGGTGCGCGACCGCCTCGAAGTGCCCCCGACGATCAGCGCCGAGGAGCTGGAGGCGCTCGCCCGTGCGTCGGCCGGCGTCCTCCGCTCGGTCGGCGACCGCGAGATCGCGAACGTCATCGTGCGCGTGCCGAAGGTCGTCTCGATCACGACGCGCTGACGGAACGCGGCCCGGGAAGCCGCCGCCGATGGATGACGACCCGAGCGGACCTCGTCATCCCGGGTGCTAGACATCCTGCCGGTGCGGCGCGCGTCCAGCGTCCCGTAACGCCCGCGTGACGTGGCTCTCCCGCCGAGAATAAGCCCGGAATCCCCGTGATTCCGGGCCTATTTGCGCATCACCGAGGTCATCCGTCGCGTCGATGTGACAGCACCGGGGCGCCGTCACATGCTTGGGGAAACGTGTGACGAACGACACGGATCGTGAACGATACCGTGACGAACGACGAGGAATCTGCAGCCAATTGCGGAGTCCTCCCCGTTTCCGGGCCGGAGGGGCCGTCCCCAGGCCGCCGAGACGCCCGGGATGCCGGGGGAGCGGGTGCCTAGCGTGCTCGGGTGAGCGCGACTCCCGGCCCCGACCCGCGACGCGCCCTCGTGAGAAGAGGGGCCGGGGTCGCGGTCGTCCTCGTGCTCATCGGCCTCGGCGTCGCGGTCTTCGCGACGGCGCTCTCGCCCCAGGGATCGACGACCGTCATCGCCCCGAGCGAGGAGCCGCTCGAGGCCCCCGTCGCGGTGCTCTACGTGCACATCCTCGGCCAGGTGCGGGAGCCGGGGCTCTACACCCTCCCGGAGGGCGCGCGGGCGATCGACGCCGTCGCGGCGGCCGGCGGGTTCACCGAGGATGCCGACGCGGCCGGGCTGAACCTCGCACGGTTCGTGGGCGACGGAGAGCAGATCGTCGTCCCCGCCGTCGGCGAGGCTCCCGCCGCCGCGCCCGGGATGAGCGGCGGCAAGGTGAACCTCAACACCGCCGACGCCGCGACGCTCGACACCCTCCCCGGCGTGGGCCCCGCGACGGCGGCGAAGATCATCGCCTGGCGCGAGCAGCACGGCCGCTTCGCGTCGGTCGAGGACCTGCTGGACGTCTCGGGCATCGGAGCGGCGAAGTTCGAGTCGCTGCGCGACCTGGTGACGGTGTGACGGCGCTGCCGGGTCGCTGGCGCCTCGTGCCCGCGGCGGTCGCGGCGTGGCTCGCCGCCGCGCTCGGGGTGGGGGCGCCGCACCTCGCCCTCGCCGCCGCCGGGGTGGCGCTGCTCGTCGCGGCCGCGTGCGTCGTCGTCGCGGCCCGGGTGCGGGTGCTCGTGGTCGCCGCCCTCGCTGCGACGGCCGCCGCCGGGGTCCTCGGCGCGATCGGTCTGGCCGCCCCGGGCCGCGAGCCGCCCGCGCTCGCGGAGGCGGCGGCCTCGGGCCGGTCGCTCGACCTCGAGGTGCTCGTCACGGGCCGAGCCGTCCAGGGCCGGTTCGACGGCGTGGTGGTCGGCACGCGGGCGCCGGTCCTCGTCTTCGGGCCGCGCGACGCCGCGCCGCCGATCGGGGCGACGGTGGCGCTGCGCGCCGACCTCGAGCCCGCGCAACCGGGCGAGGACGTCGCGTTCCTCGCCTTCGCGCGCGACGGCGTCGAGGAGCTCGCGGCGCCGGTCGGACTGCTCGCGTGGGCGCACGGCATCCGCGCGGCGTTCCTCGCGGTCTCGGAGGGGCTGCCCGACCCCGGCGGGTCGCTCCTGCCCGGGCTCGCGATCGGCGAGACCTCGCGGGTCTCGGCCGACCTGGACGCCGCGATGAAGACGTCGAGCCTCAGCCACCTCACGGCGGTCTCGGGGGCCAACTGCGCGATCGTCGTGGGCGCGGCGCTCGCGGTGTGCGCCCTCCTCGGCGCGCCGCTCCCGGTGCGGCTCGGGGCGGCGGCGGTCGCCCTCCTCGGGTTCGTCGTGCTCGTCACGCCGGAGCCGAGCGTGCAGCGGGCCGCCGTGATGGCGGGACTCGCCCTCGGCGCCGTCGCCCTCGGGCGTCCCGCGCTCGGCGTGCCGCTGCTGTGCACCGCCGTCGTCCTCCTGCTGCTCGCCGACCCGTGGCTCGCCCGGTCGTACGGCTTCGTGCTCTCAGTGCTCGCGACGGGCGGGCTGCTGCTCCTCGCCGGGCCGCTCGGGCGGGCCCTCGCGCGCGTGCTGCCGGACGGCCTCGCGACGCTTCTCAGCATCCCGCTCGCCGCGCAGCTCGCGTGTCAGCCGGTCATCCTGCTGCTCGACCCGTCGCTCGCGCTCTACGGGGTGCCGGCGAACCTGCTCGCGGCGCCCGCGGCCCCGGTGGCGACGATCGTCGGGCTGCTCGCGTGCATCCTCGGCGTCTTTGCCCCACCGCTCGGCGGGCTGCTCGCCTGGCTCGGCTGGCTGCCCGCCGCCTGGATCGCCGCGGTCGCGGAGCTCTTCGCCGGGATGCCCGGGGCGCGGGGAGCCTGGCCGGCCGGTCCCGGCGGGGTCGCCCTGCTCGCCGCGGTCGAGGTCGCGGCCCTCGTCGCCGTGCTCGGCGCCGGGCGACCGCGGCGGATCGCGCGCGGTGTGGCGTTCATCGCGCTCGTGGCGTACACCGCCACCGCGATCGGCGGCCCGGTCGTCACGCGCCTCGGACGCCCGCCCGACTGGCAGTTCGCGCAGTGCGACGTCGGGCAGGGGGATGCCGTCGTCGTGCGCAGCGGGGAGGCGATCGCCCTCGTCGACGCCGGCCCCGACCCGCCGGCTCTCGCCGCGTGCCTCGCCGACCTCGGCGTCGCGCGCGTCGACCTGCTCGTGCTCACCCACTTCGACCTCGACCACGTCGGGGGAGTGGATGCCGTGGCGGGCCGGGTCGACCGCGTGCTCGCCGGCCCTCCCGGCGACGCCGCCGACGAACGGATGCTCGCCACCCTCGCCGCGGCCGGGGCCCGCATCCACGCCGCCGCGCGCGGGCAACGCGGGCGGCTCGGTGACCTCGACTGGGAGGTGCTCTGGCCGCCCGCGACGGGGGCGACCCCGGGCAACGACGCGAGCGTCGCGCTGCGCTGGTCGTGCGCGAGCGGATGCCTCGAGGCGGTGATGCTCGGCGACCTGGGGGAGGAGGCGCAGCGGCGGATGGCCGGGTCGGCGGTGCTCTCGGGCGTCGACGTCGTCAAGGTCGCCCACCACGGCTCGGCCGATCAGTCGGCCGAGCTCTACGGAGCGCTGCGGGCGGCGGTCGGGCTCATCGGGGTCGGCGCGGACAACGACTACGGGCACCCGACGGAGCGCCTGCTCGGCATCATCGCGGCGGCGGGCACGACGGCGTTGCGCAGCGACGAGGACGGGCTCGTGCTCGTCGGGCGCTCGGCCGACGGCGGGATCGCCGTCTGGACGCAGCGCTGACCCCGGCTGGGGTCAGTCGGCCGTCGGTCGCCCGGCGAGCGCGGTGACGACGGCGCTCACGGCGAGCCAGCCGACGAGCGCCACGAAGCCCGCCGCGAACGACCAGCCGGCGAGGGCGAGGGCGAAGGCGCCGCCGTCGGCCGCGGCCTCGGCGGTGAGTCCCGAGACGAGCGCGATGAAGCCGATCAGGGCGCCCGCGAGCGCCACGATGAGCAGGGCCGCGCGGTACGGATTGGGCGTGTCGGTCATGAGCGTCCTTTCGCTTGACCTCAGCGTAGGGGTCGCGTCGCCGGCGGCGGTTAGGGTGGCCATGATGGCGACTCCCTCCCGCGGCCGCTCGGCCGGATCCAAGGCGGCGATCCCGCAGCTGCCGTGGGACCAGGTGCGTCCCGCGCCCGTCGTGCTCGTCTCCGGCGCCGAGTCGGTGCTCGCCGACCGCGCGATCAAGCTGCTGCGCGACATCCTGCGCGAGGAGGACCCGAGCCTCGAGGTCTCCGACCTCGACGCGGGCGCCTACGCCCCGGGCGAGCTGCTGACTCTGGCGAGCCCCAGCCTCTTCGCCGAGCCGCGGATGCTGCGCGTGTCGAACGTCGACAAGATGACCGACGCCTTCCTCGAGGAGGCGCTCGCCTACATCCAGAACCCCGCCGACGAGACTTACCTCGTGCTGCGCCACCCGGGGGGCGTGCGCGGCAAGAAGCTGCTCGACGCCATCCGTGGCGGGACGGGCGGCGGCATCGAGATCGTCTGCGCCGAACTCAAGCGCGACAGCGACCGGCAGGACTTCGTCGTCGCCGAGTTCGCCGCCGCGCACCGGAAGATCACCGGCGGCGCCATCCGTGCGCTCGTGACCGCCTTCACCGACGACCTCGGCGAGCTCGCGGCCGCGTGCCGCCAGCTGCTCGCCGACACCGAAGACGAGGTGACCGAGCAGACGGTCGCCAAATACTACGGCGGGCGGGTCGAGACGACGGCGTTCGCCGTCGCGGATGCCGCGATCGCCGGCCGCCATGGGGAGGCGCTCGGCCTCATGCGGCACGCCCTCGCCTCCGGGGCCGACCCCGTGCCGATGGTCGCCGCGTTCGCCGTGAAGATCCGCACGATGGCCAAGCTCGCGGGAGCCCGGGGCTCGTCGAACGAGATCGCCCAGCGCTTCGGGCTCGCCCCCTGGCAGGTGGATCGTGCGCGCCGCGACCTGCAGGGCTGGACGGATGCCGGCCTCGGCCGCGCGATCCGCGTGCTCGCCGAGACCGACGCCCAGGTGAAGGGCGGCGGTCGCGACCCCGTCTACGCGCTCGAGGTCATGATCGGCAAGATCAGCGACCGCGGCGAGCGCTGACCCGCCCGCGCCGCCCCGCGACCCGGAACAGACGAAGGCCCCCGTCCTGACGGACGAGGGCCTTCGGACGTCTCGGGCGTTACTTGCCGAGCGCGGCGACCTGCTTGGCGATCGCCGACTTGCGGTTGGCGGCCTGGTTGGCGTGGATGACGCCCTTGCTGACCGCCTTGTCCAGCTTCTTGGTGGCCACGCCGAGGGCGGCGGTGGCCTTGTCCTTGTCACCGGCCGCGATCGCCTCGCGGGTGTGACGGATGGCGGTCTTGAGCTCGCTCTTGACCGCCTTGTTGCGCTCCTGCGCCTTCTTGTTGGTCAGGATGCGCTTGATCTGCGACTTGATGTTGGCCATGCGTATCTTTCGTGTTCGGTCGGAAGGGTTCTCTCACCCGGAGCGGTAGAGGGGCGCTTCCGGCGAATCGCGTGGGAGGAATGGCCACGCGGAAACCAAGGGGCTACGTTACCGGATCGGCGCGCCCGAGGCAACGAGGGTGGTGCTCCTCCGGCCGGATTGGGGGGTCAGCCCCCTGGGCGGAGCCGCGCCGCGATCGTAGCTTCGAGACATGACCACGGAAACCCTGACCGCGCCGGCGGAGACCGGCATCCCCGCGGCCCCCGCCGCCACCTCGAACACCTACAGCGTCCTCGGCTTCGTGCTCTCGATCCTGTCGATCCCGACCGGGATGGGCGTGCTCGCGATCGCCGGCGTCGTGCTCGGCTTCATGGCCCGCACCCGCGAGCCCGCGTACGCGACGACCGCCAACTGGGCGATCGTCGTCGGCTTCGTCTCGCTCTTCTGGTGGGTCGCCCTCGGGCTCCTCGCCGTCGGCGCCCTCCTGCCCCTGTTCTTCACGGGGGCGTGGCTCACCGTCCTCTGATCACTCCGACCAGTCGACGGGCTCGCGGTGGAAGACCGCGGGCCCGTCGGCGTTCCGGGCGAGGCGGATGCGCTCCGCGAACTCGCGGCGCATCGGCGGCATCTCGTCGAGCGGGAACCACGCCGCCTCGAGCGCCTCGCCGTCGACCGGCTTCGGGTCGCCGCCGAGGTAGCGGCAGCGGAACGACAGGTCGAGGTACTGCGCCCGGTCGCCGTTCGCGTAGACGACGGGCGGCGTGACCCACGTGGAGGCGAGCCGCTCGACCTCGATGTCGACATCCGCCTCCTCCTTCGCCTCGCGCACGAGCGCGACGGCCGGCTCCTCCGCCGGGTCGACGATCCCCGTGATGGGCGCCCACTCGCCGGTGTCGGAGCGCCGGATGAGCAGGATGCGGTCGCCGTCGAGCACGACCGCGGTCGCGCCGATGAGCCAGAGCGGCCGCGTGCCGATCACGGCGCGCAGCTCGCGGACGAAGTCGGGGATCGGCATCCGACGATGCTGGCACACCGAGTCGGGGCGGTCTGCGAGAATCGGACGCAAATGCCTCGCGCCACCTCGCCCCTGCCCCCGGCCGCGACCGACCCGTCGCGCATCCGGAACTTCTGCATCATCGCGCACATCGACCACGGCAAGTCGACCCTGGCCGACCGGATGCTGCAGATCACCGGCATCGTCGCCGACCGCGACATGCGCGCCCAGTACCTCGACCGCATGGACATCGAGCGCGAGCGCGGCATCACCATCAAGAGCCAGGCCGTGCGGATGCCGTGGGAGCTCGACGGGCAGACCTACGCGCTCAACATGATCGACACCCCCGGGCACGTCGACTTCACCTACGAGGTGTCGCGATCCCTCGCCGCGTGCGAGGGTGCCATCCTGCTCGTCGACGCGGCTCAAGGCATCGAGGCGCAGACCCTCGCGAACCTCTACCTCGCGCTCGACAACGACCTCGAGATCATCCCGGTCCTCAACAAGATCGACCTGCCGGCGGCCGACCCGGAGAAGTACGCCGAGGAGATCGCGGGACTCATCGGCGGCTCGCCCGACGACGTGCTGCGGGTGAGCGGCAAGACCGGCGTCGGCGTCGAGGGTCTGCTCGACCGCGTCGTCCAGCGCGTCCCGGCCCCGGTCGGCGACCCGGACGCCCCCGCGCGCGCCGCGATCTTCGACTCCGTCTACGACGCCTACCGCGGCGTCGTCACCTACGTGCGCATGGTCGACGGCAAGCTCAACCCGCGCGAGCGCATCCAGATGATGTCGACGAAGGCGCAGCACGAGATCCTCGAGATCGGCGTCTCGAGCCCCGAGCCCACCCCGAGCAAGGGCCTCGGCGTCGGCGAGGTCGGCTACCTCATCACGGGCGTGAAGGACGTGCGCCAGTCGAAGGTCGGCGACACCGTCACGACCGCGCAGAAGCCCGCGAGCGAGCCGCTGCCGGGCTACACCGAGCCGCTGCCGATGGTGTTCTCGGGCATCTACCCGATCGACGGCTCCGACTACCCGGACCTGCGCGACGCCCTCGACAAGCTGAAGCTCTCCGACGCGGCGCTCAACTACGAGCCCGAGACGTCGGTCGCGCTCGGCTTCGGCTTCCGCTGCGGCTTCCTGGGGCTGCTGCACCTCGAGATCGTCACCGAGCGCCTCGAGCGCGAGTTCGGCCTCGACCTCATCACGACGGCCCCGTCGGTGATCTACGAGGTCACCACCGAGGACAAGAAGACCGTCACCGTCACCAACCCGTCGGAGTACCCGGACGGCAAGATCATGACGGTGCGCGAGCCGGTGGTGAAGGCCTCCATCCTCGCGCCGAAGGACTACGTCGGCACGATCATGGAACTGTGCCAGAGCCGCCGCGGCACCCTCGGCGGCATGGACTACATCGGCACCGACCGCGTCGAACTTCACTACACGATGCCGCTCGGCGAGATCGTGTTCGACTTCTTCGACCAGCTGAAGAGCCGCACCCAGGGCTACGCGTCGCTCGACTACGAGCCGGCGGGCGAGCAGGAGGCCGAACTGGTGAAGGTCGACATCCTCCTCCAGGGCGAGAAGGTGGATGCCTTCAGCGCGATCGTGCACAAGGACAAGGCGTACGCCTACGGCACCCTCATGGCAGGCCGGCTGCGCGAGCTCATCCCGCGTCAGCAGTTCGAGGTGCCGATCCAGGCCGCGATCGGCGCCCGCATCATCGCGCGCGAGAACATCCGCGCGATGCGCAAGGACGTTCTCGCCAAGTGCTACGGCGGCGACATCACGCGTAAGCGCAAGCTGCTCGAGAAGCAGAAGGAGGGCAAGAAGCGGATGAAGATGGTCGGCCGCGTCGAGGTCCCCCAGGAGGCGTTCATCGCCGCGCTCTCCGGCGACACGGAAGCCGCGAAGAAGAAGTGACGCCCCCGGCGTCCCCCGGCTGGTACGTCGACCCGGCGAACCCCGCCCTCGAGAGCTGGTGGAACGGGATCGCGTACACCCACTCGCGCCCACGCACCGACACCGCGCCCCCGGACGCCTCCGCGTCGCCGCACCCGACGCCCGCCTACCTCGCCGTGCCCGCCCCGGCGCGACCGCGTCCGGCCGGCGTGTCGCCGAAGAGCCGCACCGTCGCCGCGATCCTCGGCTTCTTCCTCGGCGCCCTCGGCATCCACCGCTTCTACCTCGGCAACATCGGCCTCGGCATCGCGCTGCTCGTCATCGGACCGTTCACCGGCCTGATCTGGAACCTCGTCGACTGGATCATCGTGCTCGCCGGTGCGGCGCACGACGGCGAGAACCTCCCCGTCACCGAGTGGAGCTGACCGGCCGGCGGGTACCCTGGCGCGCGTGATCGAGAACCCGGTCTGGAACGGCCTGCTCGGCGCCCACGCGCCCCTCGCGCAGCGGCACGGTCGCGCGGCGGCCTACGACCCCGCGGTGTCGCAGTTCGGGGCGCTCGAGTCCGGTGACCCGGCGGCGTGGGACGACCTGCGCGCCCTGCTCGGCCCGCGCCGCGTGGCGGTGCTGCTCGACGCCGACGTGCCGGCCGGGTTCCGCATCCTGCACGAGGTCGTCGTGCACCGCATGGTCGCGCGCTCGTGGGAGCCGCAACCGGATGCCGACGTGATCGACCTCGGGCCGAACGACGTGCCCGAGATGCTCGACCTCACCCGCCGCACGAAGCCCGGGCCGTTCGAGCCGCGCACGATCGAGATGGGCCGCTACGCCGGCATCCGCGTCGACGGCCGACTCGTCGCGATGGCGGGGGAGCGGATGCATCCGCCCGGGTTCACCGAGGTGAGCGCCGTCTGCACCGACCCGGAGTTCACCGGCCGCGGGTTCGCGCGGCGGGCGATGGGCGTCATCGGGGCCGGCATCCTCGGGCGCGGCGAGACGCCGTTCCTGCACGTCGCCGTCGGCAACCCGGCGCGCGCGCTCTACGAGCGGCTCGGGTTCGTCGTCGTCCGCGACCTCCCCGTGCGGGCGGTGCTCCCGGTCTGATCCGGCCCCGGGGTATGCGCTCAGCGAACACGCAGGTCGGGGCCCGTCGCGGAGTCGGGGAGAATGGAAGGATGCCCGCTCCGACAGGACTCGAGAAGCTGCCCCTCTGGCAGCAGCCCGTGACCTATGGCGCGATCGGCGCGACGCAGGCCGACGACTTCCGCCGCTATCCCCCCAAGGGGTACCGCGCGATCGAGAGCCGGGTGCGCGTCGGGCACGGCGCCGAGCGCTGGCGGCACGCCTGGACCGAGACGCTGAGCCTCGGCATCCAGCGCCGCGCGGGCCTGCGCATCCGCCGCATCGAGGCGCCCGCGGAGGTGCTCGAGAACACCTACCAGCCCGTCACGTTCGACGAGAACGGCCAGCCGATCCAGCCCGCCGGCACGACCTCGGGGGAGCAGGTCTTCGCCGACACCGGCGCCGAGCTGGTGCGTCCCGGCGACACCGTCGAGCTGCTCGCCGGCTGGGGGCCGCTCACCCTCCGCTCGCCCGTGCGCGTGCTCTACGTCATCGACGAGCCCACCCGCCGCGGCTTCGGCTACGGCACCCTGCCCGGGCATCCCGCGTCGGGGGAGGAGGCGTTCGTCGTCGAACAGCGCGAGGATGAGAGCGTGTGGCTGACGATCCGCGCCTTCTCGCGCCCGGCGAACCGCTGGTGGTGGCTCGCCTACCCCGTGCTGCGCCTCGCGCAGGCGATCATCACCTCCCGCTACGAGCACGCCCTCACCCGGCCGCTGCCGTAGCCATGCCCTCCGCGCTGCCGCTCGCCGACCCGGCCCCCGCCGACGGCCTGCTGCCCGCCTCCGTCGCGGAGGACGTCGCCGCGCGCGGCTTCGGGGTCTACCTGCACGTGCCGTTCTGCCGCGTGCGCTGCGGCTACTGCGACTTCAACACCTACACGGCCGCCGAGATCCGCGGCGTGAAGCAGTCCGACTTCGCGGGGCAGGCGATGCAGGAGATCGCGCTCGCCGGGCGCGTGCTCGACGCCGCCGGGGTGACGCGGCCCGCCTCCACCGTCTTCTTCGGCGGGGGGACGCCGACCCTGCTGCCCGCGGCCGACCTCGGGCGCATGCTCGCCGCCGTCCGCGACACGTGGGGGCTCGTCCCCGGCGCCGAGGTGACCACGGAGGCGAACCCGGACTCGGTCGACGCCGCCTCCCTCGCCGAGCTCGCGGACGCCGGTTTCACGCGGGTGAGCTTCGGGATGCAGTCGGCCGTGCCCCATGTGCTCGCGACCCTCGAACGCACCCACGATCCCGCGCGCATCCCGCTCGTCGTGCGGTGGGCGCGGGAGGCGGGGCTCCAGGTGAGCCTCGACCTCATCTACGGCACCCCGGGGGAGTCGCTCGAGGATTGGCGCGCGTCGCTCGACCTCGCGCTCGCCCAGCGCCCCGACCACCTGAGCGCGTACGCCCTCATCGTCGAGGACGGCACCAAGCTCGCCCGCCAGATCGCGCGCGGCGAGGTGCCGCAGCCCGACGACGACCTCCAGGCCGACATGTACGACCTCGCCGACGAGGCCCTCGCCGCGGCCGGCTACTCCTGGTACGAGGTGAGCAACTGGGCGACGGACGCCTCCCACCGCAGCCGCCACAACCTCGCCTACTGGACGGGGCAGGACTGGTGGGGCGTCGGGCCGGGCGCGCACTCCCACGTCGGCGGCGTGCGCTGGTGGAACGTCAAGCACCCCGCGGCGTACGCGCAGCGCCTCGCGGCCGGCGAGTCGCCCGCGGCGGGACGCGAGACGCTGGATGCCGAGACCCGGCGCGTGGAGAGCGTGCTGCTGCGCATCCGCGTCGCCGACGGGCTGCCGGTGACGCTGCTCGACGCGGCGGGGCGGACGGCGGTCGCGGGCCTCATCGCCGAGGAGCTGGTCGACGGGCCGGCGGCGCTCCGCGGCACCCTCGTGCTCACCCGCGCCGGGCGGCTGCTCGCCGACGCCGTCGTGCGGCGGCTGCTCGGCTGACCGGGCCCGCGCCTCAGTGCAGGAGGCGCACCGCGACGGGGTAGCGGAAGGCGTGGCCGGTCGCGACCCGGATGCCCGCGAACAGCGAGAGCAGCGTCGCCGCCCCGGCGATGACCATCGTCGGCACGCCGAACCAGAACCGCAGCGCCTCGATCGTCGCCGTCGGGTCGGCCGCCGGGTCGAGGAAGCTGTCCATGTCGTTCAGCCAGGCCGAGATGATCGCGTTGCCGATGACGTACACCGCGACCGTCGAGACGATGATCCACGCGACGAGCAGCGCGACCGCGGTGAGCGAGAAGTTGAGCGCCTCCTTCGACTCCGTCGCGATCCGCGCGCTGCGCCGGCCGAACACGATCCAGATGACGAGCGCCGGCAGGAGGCTGAGCAGGGCCACGAGCGCCTGCACGGCTCCGCCGACCCCGGCCACGCCGAGGAGGGCGGCGACGATGATGAACGCGCCGCCGAGGTGCGCCAGGGCGGCCCACGTCGTCTCGTCCTCGACGAGAGGAGCGGCGGGCTCGGGGGTGGGGGGCGTCATGCGGAGGGTGCTCCTTCGCGTCGGCGGGCGGTTGAGACAGCGTAAAACGGAAGGAGCCGGACCCGTAGGCCCGGCTCCTCCACGTCGCGGATTACTTGATCAGTCGGATGGCGACCGGGTAGCGGTACGAGCCGCCGCCGTTCACCTTGATGCCGCCGATGATCGAGAGCACGAAGTTGATCAGGTAGGGCAGGAACCCGATGAAGCCGAGCAGGCCCGACACCGTCGCGTAGGTCGCGAGACCCTCGAACGTGTTGATCGTGGCGAGCCAGATGCCGCTGATGATGCCGATCAGGATGTTCAGCACGATCGAGGCGGCGATCCAGGTGATCTGCCAGTTGAGGGCCTCCTTGGCCTCCACGTTGGTCTTGGCGCCGCGGTCCTTGAACACGAGCCAGATGATGAGTGACGGGAGGAAGCCCAGGATGCCGCCGAAGTGGGCGAACGAGGCCCACTGCTTGTCCTCCGCCTCCGTCAGCGGCGCGGCCGGCTGAGGGGTGGCGGGCTGAGGGGTGGGAGTGGTCATGAGGTGGACCTTTCGTTGATGGACTCGACGACACCGTAGTGTCTGGCGATTCCGCGGTGCAACGATCCTGAGCAATCGTGTCGTGGCGTGTCGCGGGGCCGGATGCAGAGGGAGCCGGGCCGTCGGCCCGGCTCCCTCTGTGTCGCGCGCCTTACTTGATGAGGCGGATGGCGAACGGGTAGCGGTACGAGCCGCCGCCGTTCACCTTGACGCCGCCGACGATCGAGAAGATCACCGACAGCACCCACACGACGAACGCGAGGAAGTAGAACAGGAACCCGATCAGGAGGATCGCGAGGATGGTTCCGAGGATGTAGAGCGCGATCTGGAGGATCGCGACGGTGATCTGGAAGTTCAGGGCCTCCTTGCCCTCGACGTTGGTCTTGACGCCGCGGTCCTTGAAGACCAGCCAGATGATGAGCGCGGGCAGGAAGCCCAGGATGCCGCCGAAGTGGGCGAACGATGCCCACTGCTTGTCCTCGGCCTCCGTGAGCGGAGCGGCCGGAGCGGGCTGGGGAGCGGGAGTGGTCATTTGGGGAGCAATGCCCTTTCGATGATTCGGATGCCGGGGCGGGGTGCCGCCCAGGCATCCCACACCGTAGTGGTTCCCCTTTCAGCGATGCAATGACTCGGAAACGTGTGTCGCGCTAGTATTGGCAGTCAGTCGGGTCGAGTGCCAATGCGCGGGAGGGAGCGGCCGATGGTCTCCGAACGCAGCCTCGAGGTGCTCCGCGTCATCGTGCAGGACTACGTCGCCTCGCGCGAGCCCGTCGGCTCGAAGGCGATCGTCGAGCGGCACGGCTTCAACGTCTCGGCCGCGACCATCCGCAACGACATGGCGCTGCTCGAGGAGGAGGAGCTCATCGCGGCTCCGCACACCTCGTCGGGCCGCGTGCCGACCGACAAGGGCTACCGCGTCTTCGTCGACCGGCTCGCCGACCTGCGCCCGCTGAGCCCCGCGCAGCGCACCGCGATCGAGACCTTCCTCGGCGAGGCGGTCGACCTCGACGACGTGCTCGCCCGCACGGTGCGCCTGCTCTCGCAGTTCACGAGCCAGGTGGCGCTCGCCCAGTACCCCAGCTTCGGCAGTGCGCGCGTGCGGCACGTCGAGCTCGTCGCGCTGGGACCGTCGCGCCTGTCGACGGTGCTCATCACCGACACGGGGCGCATCGACCAGCGCCTCATCGAGGTGACGGCGCCGGTCGACGACGCCGCGCTCGCCGACCTGCGCAGCCGGATCAACGCCGAGCTCGGCGGGGTCGCGCTCGGCGAGACCGGCGGCCGGCTCGCGCGGCTCGCCGGCACCGTGCCGCCGGACCGCGCCGACCTCATGGCGACGATCGCCGGCGTGCTCGGCGAGCAGGTCGCGGCGAACCGGCAGGACCGCCTCGTCGTCGCCGGGGCCGCGAACCTCGCGCGCACCCAGCGCGACTTCCGCGGCAGCATCGACCCGCTCCTCGACGCCCTCGAAGAGCAGGTGACGATGCTCCGGCTGCTGACCGAGATGGAGCTCGAGGTCGACGAGGTGCGCACGAGCATCGGGCGCGAGCACGAGGCCACCGGCCTCGGGGAGACCAGCGTCGTGGCGACCGGGTACGCCGCGACGGGCGGCGGCGTCGCGCACCTCGGTGTGCTGGGGCCGACCCGCATGGACTACGGCAACAACATGGCAGCCGTGCGCGCGGTGGCGCGATACCTGACGCGGCTGCTGGGTGAGGACTGACTTCTCAGTGACGGATCACTACGAGGTGCTCGGGGTCGACCGGACCGCGAGCCCCGAGGACATCAAGAAGGCGTACCGGCGGCTCGCGCGCGAGCTGCACCCGGACGTCAACCCGAGCGCGGAGGCGGCCGAGCGGTTCAAGCTCGTCACCCACGCCTACGACGTGCTGAGCGACCCCGAGCAGCGCGAGCGCTACGATCTCGGGCCGCAGGTCGGGTTCGGCGGCGGCGCGTCGTTCGGCTTCGGCGACATCTTCGAGACCTTCTTCGGCGCCTCGCAGCGCACGACCGGACCCCGCTCGCGGCGCGAGCGCGGCCAGGACTCGCTGCTGCGCGTCGACGTCGCCCTCGACGAGGTCGTGTTCGGCGTGCACCGCGACATCGACGTCGACACGGCGGTCACCTGCGAGACCTGTCAGGGAACCTGCTGCGCGCCCGGCACCTCGCCGATCACGTGCGACATCTGCCGCGGCACCGGGCAGATCCAGCGCGCCGTGCGGTCGCTGCTCGGCAACGTCATGACGTCGAGCCCGTGCGGCACGTGCCGCGGCTACGGCACCGTCATCCCGAACCCCTGCCCGACGTGCGCCGGCCAGGGCCGCGTGCGCGCCAAGCGCACCCTCTCGGTCGACATCCCCGCGGGCGTCGAGACCGGCACGCGCCTGCACCTGCCCGCGCAGGGCGAGGCGGGCCCCGCCGGTGGCCCGAACGGCGACGTCTACCTCGAGGTGAAGGTCAAGCACCACGACACCTTCAGCCGAAACGGCGACGACCTGCTCGCGACGCTCGAGGTGCAGATGGTGGACGCCGTGCTCGGCACCCAGGTCACGCTCGCGTCGCTCGACGGCGACGTCACGATCGACATCAAGCCGGGCACGCAGAGCGCCGACGTCGTGACGATCAAGGATCGCGGCATCACCCACCTGCGCGGTCAGGGTCGCGGCGACCTGCGGGTCGGCATCCAGGTGGTGACGCCGGTGCGGCTGAACAGCAAGGAGATGAAGCTCATGCAGGAGTTCGCCGCCTCGCGCCGCCCCGTGCCGCCGGAGTTCTCGACCTTCCAGCAGGGGCTCTTCGCCAAGCTCCGCGACCGGTTCCTCGGCTTCTAGGCCGCGACGATGGCGTCCCTCTACCTCGCGGGCGAGTCGATCCGGGATGCCGTGGTCGGGTCGGCCGTCGAACTCGCGGGGGACGAGGGGCGGCACGCCGTCACGGTGGCCCGCGTGCGGGTCGGCGAGCGGCTGGCGCTCGGCGACGGCGCGGGCACGGTGGTGAGCGGCGTCGTCGCGGCGGTGTCCGGGTCCGCGCTGACCCTCACGGTCGAGGCGGTCGAGCGGCACGTCGCCCCGGAGCCGGCGATCTGGCTCGCGCAGGCGCTCGCGAAGGGCGACCGCGACGAACTGGCCGTGCAGGCCGCGACCGAGCTCGGCGTCGCCGGGGTCGTCCCGTGGGCGGCCGAGCGCTCGGTGTCGCGCTGGGAGGGTGCGAAGGCCGCGAAGGGGCAGGCTCGCTGGGCGAGCATCGTGCGCGAGGCGTCGAAGCAGTCGATCCGGCCCTTCGTGCCGGAGGTGGCGCCGCTCGCGACGACCCGCCACCTCGCGCAGCTGCCGGGCCGCATCCTCGTGCTCGAGCCGACGGGCGACACCCCGATCACCGAGGTGGCGCTCGACGCCGACCGCTACACCCTCGTCGTCGGTCCGGAGGGCGGCATCGCCCCGAAGGAGCTCGACGCGCTCGCCGCCGCGGGGGCCGCCCTCGTGCGCCTCGGGCCCGAGGTGCTGCGCACGTCGACCGCGGGTCCCGCGGCGCTCGCCGCCCTCGCGGTGCGGCTCGGGCGCTGGTGACCTCGTGGTAGCCGGCCCGCCCACCGGACCCGTCGAGGTGCCCGCGCTCGTGCGGGCGTTCGCCGAGCGCCTCGACGACGTCGTCTGGGCGAACGAGATCGGCGGCTACACGTTCGTCGCGGGCGACCGCTTCCTCAAGTGGAACCCCCTCGGCAGCGGCGTCGACCTGGAGGACGAGCGCGCCCGGCTGGCGTGGGCGCGGGCGGTGGGGCATCCCGTCCCCGAGGTGCTCGACGTCGCGCGCGACGACGACGGCCAGCTGCTCGTCACGCGCGCGCTCGCCGGAACCGGCGCCGTCACGGGGGAGTGGCTCGACCGGCCCGCCGAGGCGGTGCGCGCGATCGCCGCGGGTTACCGTGCCCTGCACGACAAGCTGCCCGTCGCGGCGTGCCCGTACCGCACGCGCTGGATCCCGGCGGATGCCCCCGCCCCCGCCGACGGCGCCGTCGTGCTGCACGGCGACGCGTGCGCGCCCAACACGATCCTCGCCCCCGACGGCCGGTTCGCCGGGCACGTCGACCTCGGGGCGCTCGGCGTCGGCGACCGCTGGGCCGACCTCGCCATCGCGAGCATGAGCCTCGACTGGAACTACGGCCCCGGCTGGCAGGACGCCTTCTTCGACGCGTACGGGATCGCCCGCGACGAGGACCGCATCCGCTATTACCGGGCGGCGTGGGACGCGGTTCCGTAAGCTGGACCCCATGAGCGAGCCGACGATCTTCGAACGCATCGTCGCGGGCGAGATCCCGTCGACGAAGGTGTTCGAGAACGAGCGCCTGCTCGGCATCCGCGACATCAACCCGCAGGCGCCCGTGCACCTGCTCGTCTTCCCCAAGGTCGCGACCTACGCGAACGTCGTCGAGCTGGCCGCGGGCGACCCCGCGCTGCTCGCCGAGATCGTCGCCGTCGGGCAGCAGCTCGCCGACGAGCACTGCGGCGGCCAGTTCCGCCTCGTCTTCAACACCGGCGCGGAGGCGGGCCAGACCGTCTTCCACGTGCACGCGCACGTCCTCGGCGGGGGCCTGACGGAGGCGTCCCTGTGACCGATCCCGACTCTGCTCCCCAGCAGCGTGCGGAACTCGAGGTCGACGGCGTCGCCATGGTCCGGTTGCTCGGACCGCAGGACCGCCTCCTCTCCACCATCGAACGGCGCTACCCGGGCGTCTCGGTGCTCGTGCGCGGCAACCGGGTGACCCTCGAGGGCCCCGAGGCGGACGTGCGCGCAGCCGAGCGCCTCGTGCAGGAACTCGTCGCGATGGTGAAGAACGGCGTCGACCTCGGGCCCGCCGACGTCACCGCGGGCGCGCGCATCCTCGAGCGCGGCGAAGGCAGCCCCGCCGAGGTGCTGTCGCAGGCGATCCTCACCAGCCGCGGCAAGAGCATCCGGCCCAAGACGATGGGGCAGAAGTCGTACGTCGACGCGATCGACCACAACACGATCGTGTTCGGCATCGGCCCCGCCGGAACCGGCAAGACCTACCTCGCGATGGCGAAGGCGGTGCAGGCCCTCCAGCGCAAGGAGGTCGACCGCATCATCCTCAGCCGTCCGGCGATCGAGGCGGGGGAGCGGCTCGGGTTCCTGCCCGGCACGCTCAACGACAAGATCGACCCGTACCTGCGGCCGCTCTACGACGCGCTCAACGAGATGATGGATCCGGAGATCGTGCCCAAGCTCCTCGCGGCCGGCACGGTCGAGGTGGCGCCGCTGGCCTACATGCGCGGGCGCACCCTCAACAACGCGTTCGTCGTGCTCGACGAGGCGCAGAACACCACGCCCGAGCAGATGAAGATGTTCCTCACCCGCCTCGGGTTCGGGACGAAGATGGTCGTCACGGGCGACATCACCCAGATCGACCTGCCGACCGGTGCCTCGGGCCTGCAACTGGTGTCGAAGATCCTCTCCGACATGGACGACATCCACTTCGCCCGGCTCACGAGCGACGACGTCGTCCGCCACTCGCTCGTCGGCGCGATCGTCGACCGCTACACGGCGTACGACGCCCAGCAGCAGGCGCGCCGCTTCGAGCGCGACAACCCCGCCGTCGTGAACCCCGACGGCGCCAACCGGGCCGAGCGCCGCGGGCACGCCCCGCAGGACCGCAAGCAGCCCGGACCCGACCGACCCCGCCGGAAGCGCTGACGTGAGCATCGAGATCAACAACGAGTCGGGCGTCGAGGTCGACGAGGCGGCCCTCCAGCGCCTCGCGACCTTCGCCCTCGACCACCTGCACGTGCACCCGGATGCCGAACTCGCCATCCTGCTCGTCGACGAGGCCGCCATGGAGCAGCTCCACGTGCAGTGGATGGACGAGCCCGGCCCGACCGACGTGCTCTCCTTTCCGATGGACGAACTGCGCCCCGGCACCGAGGACGAGGTCACCCCGCCCGGGCTGCTCGGCGACCTCGTCATCTGCCCCCAGGTCGCGATCGCGCAGGCCGAGGAGGCCGGCCACGCGCCCGCGGACGAGATGCAGCTGCTCACCGCGCACGGCATCCTCCACCTGCTCGGCTACGACCACGCCGAGCCGGACGAGGAGAAGGAGATGTTCGACATCCAGCGCGAGATCCTCGTCGGCTTCACTCTCGCCGAGCGCCGGCGCTAGGAGGACTGACGCATGGTCGGCGTCTTCGTCGCCTTCGCCGTGGTGCTGGTCGCGTTCGGCGGCCTGCTCGCCGCGGCGGATGCCGCCCTCGCCACCCTGAGCCGCGCCGACCTCGTCGAGCTGAGCACGCACCGCCGGGCGAAGGCGTCGCTGCGGGCGATCGCCGCCGACCCGGGCACCCACGTCACCGCGATCAGCTTCATGCGCGTGCTCTCGGAGACGACGGCCGCCGTGCTCGTCACCCTCAGCTTCGCGAGCGTGTTCGCCGACTGGTGGTGGGTGCTGCTGTGCTCGGTCGTCGTCATGACCGGGGCGACGTTCGTGCTCGTCGGCTCGAGCCCGCGCTCCGTCGGCCGCGCCCACGCCCGCCCGATCATGGCGTTCGCCGCGCCCGTCGTGCGCTTCGTGCGCGTGCTGCTCGGCCCGCTCGCCGTGGGCCTCGTCGCCCTCGGCAACCGGGTCACCCCGGGCCGCCCGCCCGCCGTCACGTTCTCGAGCGAAGAGCAACTGCTGAGCATGGTCGACGAGGCCGCCGAGGCCGACGTGCTCGAAGAGGACGACCGCGAGCTCATCCACTCGATCTTCGAGTGGGGCGACACCGTCGTCCGCGAGGTCATGGTGCCGCGCACCGACATGGCGACGCTGGATGCCGACGCCCGCCTCGCCGAGGCGATGGCCGAGTTCCTCCGCACCGGCCACTCGCGCATGCCCGTCGTCGGCAAGGACGCCGACGAGGTGTTCGGCGTGCTCTACCTGCGCGACATCGCCCGCTTCAGCCACGAGAAGCCGCTCGACGCCGACTCCGTCACGGCACGCGACCTCGCCCGCCCGGCCGAGTTCGTGCCCGAGTCGAAGAAGGCCGACGACACCCTGCGGCAGATGCAGCGCAACAGCATCCACCTCGCCCTCGTCGTCGACGAGTACGGCGGGATCGCCGGGCTCGTCACCCTCGAAGACCTCATCGAGGAGCTCGTCGGCGACATCTCCGACGAGTACGACCGCGAGACCCCCGACGTCACCCACCTCGGCGGGGGCGTGTTCCGGGTGAGCGCGCGCCTGCCGCTCGACGAACTCGGCGACCTGTTCGGCCTCGACCTGGAGGACGACGACGTCGACTCCGCGGGCGGCCTGCTCACCAAGGCGCTCGGCCGGCTGCCCGAGGCGGGATCGACCGTCGAGGTGTCGGGCCTGCGGCTGCGCGCCGAGCGCGTCGAGGGCCGCCGCAAGCTGCTGCGCACGATCGTCGTCGAAGCCGACCAGGCGCTGCTCGACGCGTCCACGGCGTTCGACGACGCCGCCAAGAAGGAGAAGGAGCCTGCCGGTGACTGAGTATCGGGCCGGGTTCGCGTCCTTCGTCGGACGCCCCAACGTCGGCAAGTCGACCCTCACCAACGCGCTCGTCGGCGAGAAGGTCGCGATCACCTCGTCGAAGCCGCAGACGACGCGGCGCGCCATCCGCGGCATCGTGCACTCCGCCGACGGGCAACTGGTCATCGTCGACACCCCGGGCATCCACCGCCCGCGCACGCTGCTCGGCCAGCGCCTCAACGACGTCGTCAACGCGACCCTCGGCGACGTCGACGTCATCGGCATGTGCATCCCCGCCGACGAGAAGATCGGCCCCGGCGACCGGTTCATCAACGAGCAGCTGGATGCCTTCCCGCGCGCCAAGAAGGTCGCGATCGTCACCAAGGTCGACGCCGCCTCGAAGCCCGCCGTCGCCGCCCAGCTCCTCGCGGTGAGCGAGCTGCGCGACTGGGAGGCGATCGTGCCGGTGTCGGCGGCCAGCAGCATCCAGCTCGACGTCCTGGTGAAGGAACTCGTCGCCCTGCTGCCGGAGTCGCCGCCGCTCTACCCCGACGAGGTGCGCACCGACGAGTCGCTCGAGACGCGCGTCGCGGAGCTCATCCGCGAGGCCGCGCTCGAGGGCGTCTCCGACGAGCTGCCGCACTCGCTCGCGGTGACGGTCGACGACATGGTCGAGCGCGACGACAAGGTCCTCCTCGAGATCTACGCCAACCTCTGGGTCGAGCGCGACAGCCAGAAGGGCATCGTCATCGGCCGCGGCGGCGCGCGGCTCCAGGACGTCGGCGCCCGCGCCCGCGCCGCGATCGAACCCCTCGTCGGCACCCAGGTCTTCCTCTCCCTCCGCGTGAAGGTCGCCAAGGAGTGGCAGCGCGACCCCAAGCAGCTCGGGCGCCTCGGGTTCTGAGGGGTTGGGTGCGCGAAATGCCCATTTCTGCGCATCTCGCGGGCCAGGCCTGCAGTTTTCGGCATCTCGCGCGTCCACCCCGGGTGCGCGGGGCGGAGGAAGTGCACCGGCGGGGATGCGGGAGGCGCGGCGGGGGCGCGCGGGCGGCATCGTCGCGGGATGCCCACGTCGTTCCCGCGGGAGTTCGAGCACGCGCCGTTCTCGGTCCATGAGGCCCTCGAGCGCGGCGTCGACGCCTCTCGACTCCGGCGGCGGGATCTTCGCGCCGACTTCCACGGGGTCCGCGTCCCCGTCCACCTCGAGCCGGGCTTCGTCACCGCGTGCCGGGCGTACGCGACGAGACTGCGGCCGGGCCAGTTCTTCAGCCATGTGACCGCCGCCCGCCTGTGGGGCATGCGGTTGTCGTCGCGCTGGGAGGTCGGCCCGCTCCACGTCACGACGGTGCTGCCGGCTCGGACTCCGCGCACTCGCGGCGTCGTCGGGCATCACTGCGAGCATCCCGGCCCTGACCTCGCCGTCGTGGACGGTCTGGTCCTCTCGACGCCGGCGGAGACGTGGCGGGCGCTCTCGTCGCTGCTGAGTCTCGACGAACTGGTCGTGGCCGGCGACGGATTGGTGAGTCGCACGGATCCGCTCGCGACCATGAGGATGCTGCGCCGGGCCGTCGCGCTCAACGCGGGTCGGCGCGGCAATCGCCGACTTCGCGGGGCACTCGACCTCGTTCGCCCGGGCAGCGACTCGCCGCGGGAGACGCGCCTGCGGCTCTGCCTCATCCGGGCCGGTCTGCCCGAACCGGAGGTCAACGGCCTCATCACCGAGCGCGGCGAACCTGAGCGGTTCGGCGATCTGGTGTACCGGGCCGAGCGCGTGGTCGTCGAGTACGAGGGAGCCCACCACCAGCGATCCCGCCTCGCGTACCTGGGCGACATCGAGCGATTCGAGACCCTCGCCGCCCGCTGGACCTTCGTCCGCGTCACCCGCGAGCACTCCGACGCCGAGGTCGTCGCCCGGGTCCGTCGAGCGCTGGCCGGCTCGCGAGATGCCGGTTTCGACAGCCCGGCGCCGCGAAGTGCGTAGAAGGGGGCATTTCGCGGGGCCAACTCCGGGATGACCCGGGATCAACCCAACGGCGGATGCCCGCGCCCGGGGGCGGCCGTAGCGTGGAGGGCATGAAGGTGCAGCAGACCCTCGATCGCTTCGCGGACTGGCTCCGCGGCCTGGACCTCCAGCGCAACCGGATCGCCATCGAGGGGGTCGTCGCGGCGCTCTACGTCGTCGTCGCGATCGTGCCCGTCGCGGTGACGAGCAGCATCCCCGGCGTGTTCTGCCTGCTGCTGCTCGCCTCGACGATCGTGCTGTACCGGATGCAGCCGTTCCTCGCCCTCGTCGTCGCGGCCTTCGCGACCCTCGGCCTCATGACGTCGTGGTACGTCTGGCCGGCCATCGGGGTGCTCATCTACCTGCCGCTGCTCGCCGTGTTCTTCGGCGTCTCGGCCTACGGCACGCACGCCACCCGCTGGATCGGGCTCGTCGGCACGCCCGTCGCGGCCGTCGCGATCGTCGGCGGCTTCCCGTTCAGCAACGGGCTCACCGGGGTCCTCTACTACCTGCTCATCGTCTCGGTGCTGCTGATCGCCTGGGTCGCCGGCATGGTCGCCTACGTCAACCGCGGCCGCCGCGCCGCGCAGACGGGGGAGATCCGCGCGACCGCGCAGGCCGAGGAGGCCAAGCAGGAGGTGTCGCTCGAGCAGGAGCGCAACCGCGTCGCCCGCGACGTGCACGACATCGTCGCCCACTCGCTCGCCGTCGTGATCGCCCAGGCCGACGGCGCCCGCTACTCCGCGAAGTCGGTGCCCGCGCCCGTCGCCGAGGCGCTCGAGAACATCGCCGCGACGGCCCGCGGCGCTCTCACCGACGTGCGCGTGCTGCTCGGCGAGCTGCGCCACAACCAGGAGGCGGGCCCGCAGCCCGGGATGAACGACCTCGACACCCTCGTGCGCGGGTTCCGCGACTCGGGGCTCGACGTCGAGTGGAACAGCTACGGCACCGCCGTGGAGCTGACGGATGCCCCCGCCCTCGCCGTCTACCGCATCGTGCAGGAGGGTCTCACCAACGCCCTCCGCCACGGCGACCGGTCCCAGCCCGTCGAGCTCGTCGTCGACTGGGGATCTGCGAGCCTGAACGTCATGATCACCAACGCCCTGCCGCGCGGCACCGCGGGGCCGGTCAACACCGCCGGTCACGGCATCCCGGGCATGCGCGAGCGCGCCACCCTCGCCGGCGGCGAGCTGGAGGCGAGCGACGGCACCAACGGCCGCTTCCGGGTGCGGGCCACCATCCCGTTCCGCCGCGAGCCGGTGACCGCGTGAGCGGCATCCGTGTCGCGCTGGTCGACGACCAGCCGCTCTTCCGCTCCGGCCTGCGGATGCTCATCGACTCGCAGGACGACCTCGAGGTCGTCGGGGAGGCCGGCGATGGGGCCGAGGCGGTCACCATGGTCGCCGCGTCGAAGCCCGACGTCGTGCTCATGGACATCCGGATGCCGGTGCGCGACGGCATCCAGGCGACGGAGGACATCGTGCAGGCGGGGGATGCCCCGCGCATCCTCGTGCTCACGACGTTCGACCTCGACGAGAACGCCGCGAAGGCGATCCGCGCGGGCGCGAGCGGGTTCGTGCTGAAGGATGCGGAGCCCGAGTTCCTGCTCGCCGCCATTCGCACGGTGCACGCCGGCACCGCGGTCATCGCCCCGTCGGCGACCGCGGAGCTGTTCCAGCACTTCGGCGAGCGGCCCGCTCAGGCGGGCGACCCGGAGGAGCACCTCGCCGAGCTGAGCGCCCGCGAGCGCGAGATCTTCCTGCTCGCGGCGCGCGGGCTCTCCAACGCCGAGATCGCGAAGTCCGAGTTCGTGAGCGAGGCGACGGTCAAGACCCACATCTCGCGCATCCTCGCCAAACTCGGTCTCCGCGACCGGGTGCAGCTCGTCGTGTTCGCGTACGAGCGGCGGCTGGTCTGAGGCGGGCCGGCGTCCCGGCCCGCCCCCAGCTTCAGCCGAGCGTCGGGATGGGTGCGAACGCCGACGTGACGATCACGACGTCCGCGCCGTAGATCTCGTCGAGGTACGCCTGGATCGTGCCGTCGTCGTGGTAGACGTTCGCCCAGACGTAGCCGTTGTCGACGACGGAGTCGAGCACGCGGACATCCGTCCACGCGTGCAGCTCCTCCTGGATGCGCAGCAGCACCGACTCGGCGGTCGCGCCGGCGTTGGCGGGGTCGGAGCGCGGGTCGGGCTCGGGGCGGATGGGGTCGTAGAGCGCGAGCGGGATCGCGGGCTGCGTGGGCGTGAACTCGACGCCGTCCCACTCGCCGACGATCGCGTAGGTGCCGAAGGTGGCGAGGCCGTCGGTGTCGTACATCCGGTCGTCCGGCCACTCCCAGCCCACGATGACGGGGCCGTCGCACTGCGGCGGGTAGGACTCGAGGATCGGGCCGACGCAGAAGATCGCGTCCTCGCCCTCGCGCTGGAACACCATGCCCTGGCCGACGACCTCGCCCTCGGCGGGGATGGCGGCGGCGGGCGGCTGGACGGCTCCGGTCGCGCCGGGGCCTTCGCCGGACGTCGCCGGGTCGGCCTCGGGGTTGGCGCACGCGGTGAGCAGCAGCGCGGGCGCGGCGAGCAAGAGGAGGGCACGAGGGAATCTCATGCGTCAAGTCTTCGCGACGCCGACGGGACACACCATCCAACGTTTTCCGCGAGTCGATCGTCGGGCGGAGTCGTCCGCGGGCGGGGGGCGCGGGATCATCCGCTCGGGGGAGCGCGGTCATCCGCCGGGCCGACGCGGCGGGGGAGGGGCCGTTCGTAGCGTCGACGGCATGGACAACTCTCCCGCCGCCCGCGTGCGGAACCTCACCAAGACCTACGGACGTGCCGGCACCCAGGTGCACGCCCTCCGCGACGTGACCCTCGACATCCGCCGGGGCGAGTTCACCGCGATCATGGGCCCGTCGGGCTCCGGCAAGTCGACCCTCATGCACGTCATGGCCGGGCTCGACGCCCCCACCTCGGGCCAGGTGCACCTCGGCACCGTCGAGATCAGCGGCATGGCCGACGAGCAGCTCACGCTCGTGCGCCGCCGCCGCGTCGGGTTCGTCTTCCAGTCGTTCAACCTCGTGCCGACGCTCGACGTGAAGGGCAACCTCCTGCTGCCGTTCGAGCTCGACGGGCGCCGCCCCGACGTGCGCGAGCAGGCCTTCCTCGACGAGCTCATCTCCTCGCTCGGCCTCACCGACCGGATGACGCACCGCCCGCACGAGCTCTCCGGCGGGCAGCAGCAGCGCGTCGCCATCGCGCGCGCCCTGGTCACGAGCCCCGAGGTCGTCTTCGCGGACGAGCCCACCGGCAACCTCGACTCGAAGACCGGCCGCGACGTGCTCTCCCTCCTGCGGGATGCCGCCTCGACCCGCGGCCAGACGATCGTCATGGTCACCCACGACCCCGTCGCCGCGAGCTACGCCGACCGCGTCGTCGTGCTCGGCGACGGCCGCATCGTCGCCGACCGCCCGCGTTCGAGCGCGGAGGAGATCTCGGCGTTCATGCTCTCCCTCGAGGACGCGGCGTGAACGGCCTGCGCGGGCACGGCGCGAGCATCCTCGTCGCCGCCCTCGGCTCGGCGTTCGGCGTCGCCCTCCTCCAGGTCACCGGTGCGCTCGCCGCGGCCCTGCGCGCCGACGACGTCACGGGCTCGAGCAACACGGTCGCCCTGCTGCTGCGCATCGTCGCGTTCGTGTTCATCGTCATCGCGGTGTACGTCGCCGCGGTCGTCACCGCCAACACGTTCTCGACGATCGTCGCCGGCCGGGTGCGCAGCATCGCCCTCATGCGCCTGCTCGGCTCGAGCGCGCGCCGCGAGCGCGGCCGGATCGCCCGCGAGGGCTTCGCGGTCGGCATCGTCGGGTCGCTCCTCGGCGGCGTCGCCGGAACCCTCGTCGCGGTCGGCACCGAACGCGTCGCCGTGATGGCGGGCATCATGCCGGAGAGCGGCTACACCTACTCCGACCCGGTCATCCTGATCCCCGTGCTGGGCGTCGTGCTCACCACGTGGGCGGCGTCCTGGGTGGGGTCGCGGCGCGTCACGACGGTCACCCCGCTCGAGGCGCTCGGCCGCAGCGAGGAGCTCAGCCGCGAGGAGGCGGTCGCCCGCCCGGGCCGCAACGTCGTCGCGCTGACCTTCACGATCCTGGGCGTCGTGCTGCTCGCGCTCGGCGTGCTCGCCGGGCTGGTCAGCCCGATCGGGGTGCTCGTCGGACTCGTCGGCGGCATCTTCTCGTTCACCGGCATCGTGTTCGGCGCCGACGTCGTCATGCCGCCCGTGCTCCGGCTCGTCGGGCGCGTGCTCGGCCGCTCGGCCGCGGGGCGCCTCGCGGCCGAGAACGCGGTGCGGCATCCGCAGCGGTCCTCGCGCGCGACGATCGGCCTGGTCATCGGGGTCACGCTCGTCACGATGTTCTCCGTCGCGATGGCGAGCTACGAGGCGCTCGTCCGTCGCGCGCAGGAACTCAACCCGGAGGTCTACCAGGGCATCGACACGATGCTCGCCGCGACGACCGCGGTGTTCTCGATCCTCGTCGGGTTCAGCGGGCTCATCGCCGCCGTCGGCCTCGTCAACAACCTGTCGCTCAGCGTGCTCCAGCGCCGCCGCGAGCTCGGGCTGCTGCGGGCGCTCGGCTTCACGGTGCGCCAGGTGCGCGGGATGGTGCTCTCCGAGAGCGCGCAGCTCACGTTCTCGGCAGTCGTGCTCGGCCTCGTGCTCGGCGCGATCTACGGCTGGGCGGGCGCGCAGTCGCTGCTCGGCTCGGCGGCGGAGGGATTCGTCGTGCCCGGGATGCCGTGGCTCGCGATCGGGATCGTCGTCGCGGCCGGCGCGGTGCTCACCGCCGTCGCGTCGTGGGCTCCCGCCCGCGCCGCCGTGCGGGTCACCCCCGTGGAGGCGCTCGCCGTCGAGTGAGCACCCCGCAGAACGCGACGGGCGCCCGGGATGACCCCGGGCGCCCGTCGTGTCGGGTGATCGGTTACTTGCCGCCGCCGGCGCGGGTGATCGACGCCTGGAACGAGCGCACGATCGCGTCGTAGACCTCGGCGGCCTGCTCGTCGGCGATCTGCGCACGGACGTAGACGACGTGCGTGTTGTTCTTGTCGATCGCGACGATGCCGAAGCCCTCGGTCTCGACGCCGCCGCAGTTCTCGAAGCCCGACTGGTAGCCGGTGTAGAAGCCGTCGGAGTACGACTGGCCCTGCTGGATGACGTCGCAGTCGGTGAGGAAGTAGTTCGTCACCGAGTCGAGGAACGCGCGGATGTCGGCGTCGGTGACGCCCTCCGGCAGCGGGATGCCCGCGAACTCCAGCCCCGAGGTCTTGTAGGACTGGAAGTAGGTCTCGATGTCGGTCGAGGCGACGATCGACGCCCACTGCTGACCGCCGTTGTCGGTGAACGGCGAGCCGTCGACGTCGCTCCAGCTGTTCGGGGCCTTGATGGTGAGGACCTTGAGGTCGTCGAACAGGGTGGTGTAGCCGGCCGACGGGTCGGTGGTGGGCTCGACCGGGTTGCCGGTCTCGATCGGCTGCGGGTCGTCGGCGATGCTGCCGAAGCCGGTGCTGGTCGGCTTCGGGGTCTCGCTGATGACCGGGCTGACGACGATGCAGCCGGTGAGGAGCGCGGCGGCGCCTGCGGCGGCGACGCCGGCGCTCAGGACGCGGGACAGGGGGGAACGGGTGGAACGGGACATGATGGTGGTGCCTCCACGGCGCAAAGGGATCGGCCAGCTGAGACCCTCGTGGGGTTGGCCGTCGCTCACCTTAGCGGCAGCACCGGGCGCGGTGGTACCCTCGATTTCGTGCGCTTCGGCCTGCTTCTTCTTAGCCGCCGCGACGGGGCCTGATCCTCAGCCTTCCCCGTCGCGGAGTCTGTCGTGGCTGACCACCGACCCCAGACGCAGGAAGACACCCCGATCATGAAGAACACACAGCGCCCCTCCGGGATGCCGGTCCACCGGTACCGCCCCTACTCCGAGCAGTTCGTCACCGACCTGCCCGACCGCACCTGGCCCTCGACGGTCATCGACAAGGCCCCGATCTGGTGCGCGGTCGACCTCCGCGACGGCAACCAGGCGCTCATCGACCCGATGAGCCCCGAGCGCAAGCGCATCATGTTCGACCTGCTCGTGCGCATGGGCTACAAGCAGATCGAGGTCGGATTCCCGTCGGCGAGCCAGACCGACTTCGACTTCGTGCGCCTCCTCATCGAGGAGGACCTGATCCCCGACGACGTCACCATCCAGGTGCTCACCCAGGCGCGCGAGGAGCTCATCGCGCGCACCTTCGAGTCGATCCAGGGCGCCAAGCAGGCGATCGTGCACCTCTACAACTCGACGAGCGTGCTCCAGCGCGACGTCGTGTTCCGCACCGACGTCGAGGGCGTCAAGCAGATCGCGCTCCAGGGCGCCGAGTGGTGCAAGAAGTACGAGGCGACGGTGCCCGGCACCGACGTCTACTACGAGTACTCGCCGGAGTCGTACACGGGCACCGAGCTCGAGGTCGCCCTCGAGGTCTGCAACGCCGTCATCGAGTTCTTCGAGCCGACGCCCGAGCACAAGATCATCATCAACCTGCCCGCGACGGTGGAGATGGCGACGCCCAATGTCTACGCCGACTCGATCGAGTGGATGTCGCGCCGGCTCGCCCGCCGCGACAGCGTCATCCTGTCGCTGCACCCGCACAACGACCGCGGCACGGGCGTCGCGGCGGCGGAGCTCGGCTACATGGCCGGCGCCGACCGCATCGAGGGGTGCCTGTTCGGCAACGGCGAGCGCACTGGCAACGTCGACCTCGTCGCGCTGGGCCTGAACCTGTTCACCCAGGGCATCGACCCCGAGATCGACTTCAGCGACCTCGACGAGATCCGCCGCACCGCCGAGTACTGCAACCAGCTGAAGGTGCACGAGCGCTCGCCGTGGGCGGGCGACCTCGTCTACACGGCGTTCTCCGGTTCGCACCAGGACGCCATCAAGAAGGGCTTCGAGGCGATGGACGCCCGGGCGGCCGAGCTCGGCAAGCCCGTCTCCGAGATCGAGTGGGCCGTCCCGTACCTGCCGATCGACCCGAAGGACGTCGGTCGCGGCTACGAGGCCGTCGTGCGCGTCAACTCGCAGTCCGGCAAGGGCGGCGTCGCGTACCTGCTCAAGGCCGACCACGCCCTCGACCTGCCGCGCCGCCTGCAGATCGAGTTCAGCCAGGTCGTCCAGGCGAAGACGGACGCCGAGGGCGGCGAGGTCACGAGCGAGGAGATCTGGGCGATCTTCCAGGACGAGTACCTGCCCGCGTCGGTCGCCGACGACAAGTGGGGCCGCTACGAGCTGCTCGGCACGCGCACCGCGAGCGACATGGACGGCTCGGTGCAGCTCGACGTGCGCCTGCGCGTCGACGAGGAGGTGAAGGCGGCGACCGGAACCGGCAACGGGCCCATCGCCGCGTTCCTCGGCATCCTGGCCGACGAGGGGCACGACATCCGGCTGTACGACTACGTCGAGCACACGCTCTCGGCCGGGGGCGACGCGCAGGCGGCCGCCTACGTCGAGCTGCAGGTCGACGGCAAGCGCCTGTGGGGCGTGGGCATCGACGGCGACATCTCGACGGCATCCCTCAAGGCGGTCGTGTCGGCGGTCAACCGCTCGGTGCGCTCCGACGCCGGCGCGCGCGAGCTCGCCGCCGTCTGACCCGCTCCGGGACGGGTGGCCGGGGTGTGACTCCGCGGGTGAAATTCCCCCGTGGTCACGTTCCCACGGCACGTCCGGGGGTGGAATGGCCCTGGGCACGAGAGACATCGTGCGCCACGGACGAGCCCGGCGACCAATGGGATGGGGATCCCCAGCCGGTTTCGGGGGCGTGGCGTGTGACTCGGGATCGCGGATTCGGGTCCGCACCCGATCGGACCCGGAGTGGCGGCGCCAGAGGCGCCGCCACTCCTTTCGTCCGTCGGGGGTGAATTGCGGGGTGATCCGGCCGGGGGTCCCGTCACCGGCCGGTCCCCGAGGAGTCCCTCCCCTAGAATCAGCGGCAGCGGGCAATGACGCCCGACGCATGCGCCATGCATGCGGTCCGCTGGGGGAGTACGAGGCTCGACGAGCTCGCTTCACCCTGCGATGCAGTTGCTGGATCTCAGGAGAGTGCCGTCGAAGTGAGCCCGGGCGAGAACGGTCTCCCGCTCCCGCCCCCGAAACGTGGTGTCCCGGACGTCGCTCCGTGGATCGAGCCGCTCACCGACTTCGAGCAGCGTCTCGAGCACGCCCTGACCACCGGCGCCGCCGTGGTCCTCGAGGCCCCGGCGGGGGCCGGCAAGACGACGGCGCTCGCGCGCTGGGCGGGCACGCATCCCCGCCGCGGAGCGGTCTGGATCGCGCCGGACGCCCGCACCCGCTCGTGGTCGGACGTGCTCGACCGCCTCGCCGCCGCCGTCGGGATGGATTCCTGGGGCGGCGACCTCGGCGCCCTCGCCGAGCATGTGCGCGCCCTCGGGCCGATCGTGCTCGTCGTCGACCGCGCCGACCAGTTCGAGTCGCCCCTCGACCCGGATGCCGTGACGGCGGATCTCGGCGTGCTGACCTCCGTCGGCGTCGTCCTCACCGCGCGCACCCCGCTCTCCGGCTTCACCCTCCTCGGCCCCGCGCGCGTGCAGGCGCTCCCGCGGCACCTGCTCACCCTCGGCGCCGACGGGGCCCGTCGCCTGCTCGACGCGCACGCCCTCGAGGTGCCGGCCGCGGTCGTCGCGCAGATCGTGGCCGCGACGGAGGGGATGCCCGCGGCCGTCCTCGACGTCGCGAACCGCTGGGCGGAGGACCGCGAACGACTGCTGCCCGCCGAACGCCGGTCGGTCTCCCGCCTCGCGGCGCTCTCCGCCCTCGCCCGCGCGGAAGCGCTCGGCGGCCCCGCGGCGCGCACCCTCCTGATGCTCCTCGGCTCCCTCGTGGAGACCCCGCCCGCGCTGCTCGACGACGTCGTGCCGCTCGCCGGGGCCGACCCGTCGACCGTCGCCCGGCTCGTCGCGGAAGGGCACCTCACCGAGCGGCCGTCCGAGTTCACCGAGGGTCCGGTGTGGGTCGTCGCGACCGCCCTGCGCACCGAGTTCGCGGCGATCGCGGTCGAGCAGGAGCCCGCGCTCACCGTCGCGGCGCACCGCGCCGCCGCGGACCACGCCGACTGCCGCGACCTCCAGCCGTTCCACCGGGCGCGCGCCGGCGAGCCGCAGGAGGCGGCCGAGCTCGTGCTGCGCCGCTGGCACGGTGACGAGGTGCCCGGCGGTGCCGTGCTCTGGACGGTGCTCCGCTCCCTGCCGGAGGACGTGCTCGCCGCGGAGCCCGTGCTCGCCGCGCTCCGCGTCGCCCTGCACGCCTTCGAGCGTTCGACCGCCGGGGCACTCGAGCTGCGCGACTTCGAGGACCACCTGCTCCAGATCCCCGCCGACACGGTGGCCGCGCTCGACCTCAACGACCGCATCCTCGTCGACGCGGCCGCCGCCGAGGTGCTCACCCGGCGCGGGTTCATCGCGGTGGCCCTGCAGCGCGCCCTGCCGCTCGTCGAGCAGATCGGCGACGACCTCAGCCGGCTCGACCGCCGCGGCCGTCGCGCCTACTCGTATCTGCTCGTCGTGGTGGCCGAGCTCCACGTCACCCAGATGGTGCCGCACCGCGCGATGCCGCTCGCACTGCGGGTGCTCTCCCTCGACGGACGCGAGCGCTGGACGATCTCGAAGTTCCGTGCGGCCGCCGTCGCCGCGTTCTGCCACCTGTTCGCCGCCGATCGCCCGCAGATGCTCGCGGCGCTCAAGCAGGCCGACCTCTACTTCTCGATGGGCGGCTATGCGCCCGGCCCGGTGCAGGCGTACCAGTGGCTCACCGAGTTCGCCGACGCGGCCCGGTGCTCGGACCCCGCGCGCGTCGCGCGCGTGCACGACGCGTTCCTCGCGCTCGGCGACTCCGACCCGCTGTCGCGCGTGCTCGCCGACGTCATCGGCGCGGTGCGGGCGATGCTCTCCCGCGACGCCGCCGAGGCCGAGGCGTCGCTGTCGCGCGTCGTCGCCGCGGCCGACTTCGGCGCGCATCCGCCCGCGGCGCGCGCCCTCGCGCTCTGGCTCGCCGCGAACGCCGCGGTCGTGGGCCGGCGCGCCGGGGGAGCGCTCGGGCTGCTCGCCGGCGCCGTTCCGCCGCCCGGGCACGCCGTGTGCTTCGACGCCGTGCGTGCGACGGCGCACCTCGCCCTCGGCCAGCCGCAGGCCGCCCTCGACACCACGGCGGGCTGCCTCGCGATGGGCCCGCGGCACTCGATCGACGCGCTCGCCTCGGTGCTCGTCGCCCGCGCGGTCGCCCACCTCGAGCTGCGCCACCCGGAGTCGGCGCGCTCCGACCTCATGCGCGGCATGCGCCTCATCCCGCCGGAGTGGCACCGGTCGGTGCTCGGCTCGCTGCCGGGATCGGTGCTGCACGCCCTCGCCGAGCTGCTCGACGACGAGGAGCACGCCGACATCCAGTCGCGCCTGCTCGAGCTGGCGTTCCAGGACGAGGGCACCCTCTCGGTCGCTCCGACCCTGTCGAAGAAGGAGCTCAAGCTCCTCATCCTGCTCCAGGAGGGACTCGCCCTCACCGAGATCGCCGACCGGCTCTTCGTCTCGATCAACACGGTGAAGACGCAGTGCCGCTCGCTCTACCGCAAGCTCGGGGTGTCGTCGCGGCACGAGGCCGTCGACTTCGCCTTCGTGCGCGGCGCCGAGCCCGGCACGGGCGTGCTGGACGGCCAGGACTGACGGAGCCGGTGCGCGTCAGCCGAGCACGAACAGCACCCGCCGGGTTCCCGCGACGCGACGCGCGGCGACGTGCTGCTCCTCGGCGAGGAAGGTCGCGAACAGCCCGCCGGGGCTGAGCCACGCGTCGAGCCCGTCGATGACGCGGCGCAAGGGATCCAGGCCGTCGGCGCCGCCCGCGTGGGTGCGCGCGGGCTCGTGGTCGCGGTAGTCGCCCGGGATGCCGTCCAGCCGGGTGTCGGGCACGTGCGGCAGGTAGGCGACGGCGAGGTCGACGCGGCCGCGGAGCGAGCGGGGGAGGGCATCCCACCAGTCGCCCAGATGGGTCTGGAATCCGTGCCGCCGGCCGTTGCGCGCCGCATACGCCAGCGCGACGGGGTCGACGTCGGCGGCGTGCACCGCCGCGCCGGGCAGCCGGGCGCGCAGGGCCGCGGCGATCGCGCCGGACCCGCAGCCGAGGTCGACGACGACGCGGGCATCCGGCTGGGCGGCGACCGCCTCGTCGACGAGCTGCTCCGCCCGGCGGCGCGGTACGAACACGCCGGGGCCGACCTCGACCTCGACGCCGGCGAAGCGCGCGGTGCCGAGGGCGTGCTCGAGCGGGACGCCCTCGCGCCGGGCCGCGACGATGCGCTCGGCGGCCTCGGTGTCGTCGCCGAGCACCCGGCGGATCTCGGCCGCCTCGTCCTCGGCGAAGACGCACCCCGCGGCGCGCAGGGCCGCGACGAGGGCGTCAGGCATCCGGCTCCGCGCGCTTGCGGCGGATGCGGGGCATCCCGCGCAGGGGACGCTGCTCGGGCAGGCTCCAGCCGAACAGCACCGCGAGGACGCGCACGACGAACGTGACGACGACGCCCGAGACCGCCGCGATCGTGATGCCCGTGCCGAGCGAGGCGAGCACGACGATGGTCGCCGAGCCGGCGATCGCCGCGACGGCATAGAGCGACCCCACGTGCATGAGCGCGATGGGCACGCCGAGCAGCAGGTCGCGCAGGATCGAGCCGCCGACCGCGGTGATCGCGCCGAGGAACACGGCCGGCACCTCCGGCAGCCCGGCGGCGAGGGCGGCCGTCGAGCCGATCGCCGCGAACAGGCCCAGGGTGAGGGCGTCGAGCACCGTGATGAGATTCGCCAGGCGCGAGAAGATGCGCTCGAGCAGCATCCCGATGAGCGCCGCCGCGGTCGCGACCGGCAGGTACCAGTTGCTCTGCATCGCCTTCGGCACCCCGCCGAGCAGCACGTCGCGGATCACACCGCCGCCGAACCCGGTGGCGAGGCCGATGATCGCGACCCCGAGCAGGTCGAGCCGGCGGTCGCGGAACTGGGCGGCGAAGAGTGCACCCTGAAGCGACCCGATGCCGATCGCCAGGAGGTCGGCCCACAGCGGGACCGTGAAGGGGCTCACGGCACCATTGTGGACTCAGCGGGCGGCTCCCGTCGCGAGCCACTCGTCGAACGTCTGCGCGCCGTCGCCCGGCAGGCCCGCGAGATGGTGCCCGGCGCGAAAGGCGGCGAAGGTCTTCCCGGGCAGCGCCACCGGCAGCACGAGGCGCGGTGCCCGGCCCGCGGCCCGCAGGCGGCGCAGCACGTCGGCCGACTCGAGGATCTCCGGTCCGCCGAGGTCGGCGACCCGGCCCGCGGGGGCGCCCGTCGCGAGCTCCGCGAGCCGCGCCGCGACGTCCTCGACCCCGACGGGCTGCACGCGCAGGCCGCGGGGGAACATCCGGCCGCCCGCCATCCGCAGGAAGTCCTCCGGGAAGGAGTGGAACTGCGTCGCCCGCAGGATGGTGAACGGGATGCCGGCGGCCGCGATCGCGTCCTCGGTCGCGAGCTTGTCGCGGTAGTACGAGAACGGGATGCGGTCGACGCCGACGATCGAGAGGAACACGAGGTGCCCGACGCCCGCGCGCCCCGCGGTGGCGAGGAGCCGCCGGGTGTCGTCGAGGTCGCGCCTGCGGTTGGTCGCGAGGTGGACGACCACCTCGGCTCCGGCGACGGCGGCGTCGAGGCCGTCGCCGGTGTGCAGATCGGCGACGGTGCGGCCCTCCCCGGGGCGGCGGCTCATCGCCCGCACGTCGTGGCCGGCGGCGCGCAGCCGCGCGACGAGGGGGACGCCGGGTCCCGAGGTGGCGCCGGTGACGAGGATGACGGTCATGGCTCTCCTTTCGCGAGATGTCGCTAGCTGAGAGCGGGGGCGGCTCCGATTCGTGACAGCTTCTGCGGATTCAGCACGATGTAGAGGCCCTGCACGGCGTCGGCCGACGCGTCGACGGTCCAGAGCGCGAAGACGGTGCCGTCGGGCCGCACGGCGAGGAACGCCGGTTCGCCGTTGACGTGCACCGTGCGCACCGTGGCGTCGCGGCCGAACTTGTCGAGCACCCCGAGCACGAAGTGGGCGACCCGGTCGGCGCCCGCGACGATCTTGCGCGCCGCCGTGACGACGCCGCCGCCGTCGGAGACGGAGGTCGCGTCGGCGGCGAGCACCGACTCGAGCGCCGCGAGGTCGCCCTGTTGCGCCGCCGCGGCGAACGCCCCGAGCAGCCGCATCCGCTCGGCGGGGGTGGCGGGCTTCGGTCGCGCGGCGTCCAGGTGCTTCCGCGCGCGGGCGTAGAGCTGGCGTGCGTTCGCCTCGCTCGTCTCGAGCACCTCGGCGACGCGCGCGTGCGGGTAGTCGAACGCCGCGTGCAGCACGAACGCCGCGCGCTCGGCGGGGGTGAGCCGTTCGAGCAGCACGAGCACGGCGAGCGAGAGCGCCTCGGCCCGCTCCGCCCCGAGCAGGGGATCCGCCGAGGTGTCGACGGGTTCGGGCAGCCAGGGTCCGACGTAGGCCGCGCGGCGCGCCCGCGCCCGCTCTACCTCGGCGAGGCAGAGCCGCGTCACGACCGTCGCGAGGTAGGCGGCGGGGTCGGCCACCGCATCCCGGGCCGCGCCGCTCCAGCGCAGCCAGGCCTCCTGGAGCACGTCCTCGGCGTCCGGCACCGACGCGAGCATCCGGTACGCGATGCCGAACAGCCGCGGTCGCACGGATTCGAAGACGTCGCCCGTCACCTCCCCATCTTCACAGCCCGGACAGGGGAGACTTGTCCCCATGCCCGGTGGGATGACGTACCGCGACGAAGCCGTCGTGCTGCGCACCCACAAGCTCGGCGAGGCCGACCGCATCGTGACGATGCTCAGCCGTCAGCACGGCAAGATCCGCGCCGTCGCCAAGGGAGTGCGGCGCACCGCGTCGCGGTTCGGCGCGCGCCTCGAGCCGTTCATGGTCGCCGACCTGCAGCTCTACAAGGGCCGCAGTCTCGACATCGTGCAGCAGGCGGAGTCCATCGGGGCCTACGGCGCCGACATCGTCGGCGACTACCCGCGGTTCACCGCCGCCAACGCGATGGTCGAAGCCGCCGACCGGCTCACCGAGCACGAGTCCGGACTCCAGCACTACCTCCTCCTCGTCGGCGCCCTGCGCTCCCTCGCCCGCGGCGAGCACGCCCCCGGGCTGACCCTCGACTCCTACCTGCTGCGCGCGCTGTCGATCGCGGGCTGGGCGCCCTCGTTCGTCGACTGCGCCGTGACCGGCGAGACCGGTCCGCACTCGGCGTTCGTCGTCCAGCTCGGCGGCGTCGTCGCCGACTCCGTCGCCCCGCCCGGCGCGCCCCGCCTCGACCCGGAGACGCTCGCGACCCTCGCCGCGCTGCTCGCCGGCGACTGGCCGACCGCGGAAGCAGCCTCCGAGCGCGCCCGCGCGCAGGCCACCGGCGTCGTCGCGGCCTACGCCCAGTTCCACCTCGAGCGCGGCCTGCGCTCGCTCGAGCACGTCGATCGGTCGAGCGCGTGAGCGGCGAATCCCTCGGCACCGGCCTCCCGCTCGACTACGCGGGCGGGCCGCCGCCGCAGTTCGCGCCGGGAGCGGTGCCCCGGCACGTGGCGATCGTCATGGACGGCAACGGCCGCTGGGCCAACCGCCAGGGGCTGTCGCGCATCGAAGGCCACAAGGCGGGGGAGGCGAGCCTCCTCGACGTCGTCGCGGGCGCCATCCAGGTGGGCGTCACCCACCTCTCGGCCTACGCGTTCAGCACCGAGAACTGGCGGCGCAGCCCCGAGGAGGTGCGCTTCCTCATGGGCTTCAACCGCGACGTCATCCGTCGTCGCCGCGACCAGCTCCACGAGTGGGGCGTGCGCGTGAAGTGGGCGGGGCGCCGGCCGCGGCTGTGGCGCTCGGTGATCGACGAGCTCGAGGTCGCCGAGCGGATGACGGCGCGCAACACCGGCCTGACGCTCACGATGTGCGTCAACTACGGCGGCCGGGTCGAGATCGCGGATGCCGTGCGCGCGATCGCCGCCGACGTCGCCGCGGGCCGTCTCAACCCCGACAAGGTCACCGAGAAGACGATCGCCAAGCAGCTCTACGTGCCCGACCTGCCCGACGTCGACCTCTTCGTGCGCTCGTCGGGCGAGCAGCGCACGAGCAACTTCCTGCTCTGGCAGTCGGCTTACGCCGAGATGGTCTTCCTCGACACCCTGTGGCCCGACTTCACGCGCGCCGATCTGTGGAACGCGATCGAGATCTACGCGTCGCGGAACCGGCGCTTCGGCGGGGCGGTCGACGCGCCGCAGGCGTAGCCCTCGGCGCTGCGATGCGAGCCGCCCGGGTGTGGATAACCCCGGCCGCGCGCAGGTCGTGAGGATACGTTGGGTCGCCATGGAGGTCCCGCACGTGAGCGAACGTCGATTCGAGACGTACTACGCGCCCGGGCAGGCCACGAAGTACGCCGCGCGCTCGTGGATCGTCGCGGCCGTCGTCGCCGCGGTCGGCATCCCGGTCACGTGGTTCACCTTCGCGGGCAACCCGCAGTGGTGGGTGCTCCTCGTCGTGGGGCTGATCTTCGCGTTCCTGCTCGTCGTGACGATCGCCGCCGCCGTCGGCGCGCCCGGCAAGTGGGGCGCCGACGGCCGCCTCGCCCTCGCGATCGGCGAGGCCGGGATCACGCTGCCGCGGGTCGGCACGCTCACCTGGGACGAGCTGTACGCCATCCGCGTCGTCGACACCGGCGACGTGCACGGCAACATCGCGTTCCGCGCCTGGGAGGCGCTCACCGGGTCGTCGAGCAACCGGTTCATGACGTTCTGGGTGGAGGACGCCGACGCCGTCGCCACCCGCACCGGCGGCGCGGCGAACGCGGCGCGCAACCTCGGCCCGCTCGACGGGCGCCAGGGATTCGACGGGGTGTGGGCCGAAGGCCTGCGCGACCCCGGCTGGGATGCCACGGTCGCGGCGGTCGTCGAGGCCGCCGACCGGCACGGCATCCCGGTGCACGGCAGGACGCAGTAGGAAACGGAAGAGGTCACCATGTCTCAGCAGACGGTCACGTCGGAATCGCTCACCGCGGTCGCGCAGCAGCTCTCGCAGGGGGCGTCGTCGATCGAGACGCAGCTCTCGACGCTCAAGTCGCTCGTGCAGGGGCTCGTCGCCGGCGAGTGGCAGGGCGGCGCGTCGCAGGCGTTCGCCGAACTCTACGAGCAGTGGGATGCCGCGGGCCTGCAGCTCAAGGAGTCGCTCGAGGGGATCGCGACGCAGCTCACCCAGGCCGCGGTCGCCTACGACGAGTCCGAGACCAACATCACGGGCACCTTCCGCAGCTGATGGTCCAGTTCTCCGTCGACACGTCGGCGGTCGGCTACACGGCCGCCTCGATGTCGGCCGCGCTCGCGCAGTTCGACGCGCAGGTGGCCGCCGTCACCGGCGCCGTGAACGGCGTCGTCGGCTCCTCCTGGTCGGGGGAGGCGGCGGACGCCTTCGCCGAGGCGTGGGCGACGTGGCTGCAGTGCGCCGAGATGACCCGGCTCGGGCTCTCCGGCATCGTCGCCGACCTCCAGGCGGCGCAGGGCGGCTACGAGACGACGGAGGCGGGCGTGCAGTCCTCGACGCGGGCGCTCTCCGGGGGTGCGGCATGACGCGGCAGGTGCACGACGCCGGCGACCTGCAGGAGCTGCTCGGCGCGCTCACCGAGCTCGTCGGCTACTGCGAGGCCCTCCAGTCGCACGCGCAGGGCGCCGCGGGGGCGGCGTCCGGCGTGTGGAAGGGGATGGCGTCGGCCGAGTTCCAGAACCAGGTCGCGCTCTGGTCGGCGGGGGCCGCCGCGATGCGCGCGAGCGCCGGCGACCTGCTCACCTGGGCCTCCACCGCGGCCGCCGTCTACGAGTCGGCGCAGTCGAACGCCGAGGCGTACTGGACGGCCTCGTGACCCTCGTCTCGCTCGACCCCGCCGCCTACGCCGACGCGGCCGCCAACTTCGACGCCATCCGCGGCAACGCCGTGCTGCGCCTCGGGGCGCTCTCGCGCGAGCTGCGCGCCTACGACAACATGGCGGGCACCGACCCGGGCGGCCGGCAGTTCGCCGCCGAGTACGACGCGGGGGCCGCCGACATCGTCCTCGGACTCGACTACGTCGCCATCCGGGCGAGCGAGCTCGATGTCGGGCTCACGGCGACGGCGTCCGAGCACTACCTCACCGAGCAGGCCGCCGCGGGCAACGTCGCCGCCGCCTCGATCTACACGCCTCGCCCCGTGCACCCGGGTGAGAACCCCTCGCCGCCCCCGTCGGCGTTCGGCGGCGACCCCAACCCGCCGACCGACGCGCTCGGCGAGATGTGGGCGACCGTCGCCGGGTTCATCGGGCAGATGTTCCCGGATGCGAACACCACGACGCTGCGGGCGGCGGCGACGACGTGGCAGCGCATCGGCGACCACCTCGACGAGGTCGCGGCCGAGATCCTCCGGGCCGACGACCCGCTCACCGGCAACCGGTCGCGCGAGATCGAGGCGATCCGCACGCAGGTGCGCGAGTTCGAGAGCCTCGTGCGCGACATGGCGCGCGAGGCCGACGAGGTCGCCGGCTCCTGCACCGAGTACGCGGCGATCGTCGAGGAGACGCTCGAGGAGACGTTCGCGATGCTGCGCCAGCTCGCGCTCGAGATCGTCGCGAGCGCCGGCCTCGGCATCGCGCTGTCGTTCGTCACCTTCGGCGCGGCCGGCGCCGTGGCGGCGGGGGCGATGGCGACCCGCATCGCCTTCGTGGCGGCCCGCATCGGCGGACTCATCGGCCGCGTGCTGAGCATGGCCGCGCGGTCGGCGGTGCGCATCGCGGCCGCGCACGGGCGGCTCGTCGCGATCGTGGCGAGACTCGCCCCGCGGACCCAGCGCGTCATCCGGATCGGCAACACGGTCGTGAGCGAGACGGCCGCCTCCGTGTTCGCCGAGGGCGCGGTGCGCGGCGACGAGGCCAACTACCTCTCCGCCTTCGCGGGCGGACTCGTCGGATCCGGCACGACGGTCGGCGTGCTCTCGGTCTTCGCGAGCCGCGCGGGCCGCCTCGTGCCGAACCTCGTCGCGGGCGGCGTCGGCGGCGTCACCGGCTCGGCCGCGTCCGGCGGGGTCGAGGGCAACATCACGCTGCAGAGCCTCGTCTTCGGGTCGGTGTTCGGGGTCGCGGGCGGCGCGCTCGGCGCGGGCGGATCGCACGGCGCCGGCGGCACGCGCACCCCGACCGGCACTCCACCGGCGGCGACCGGGGGAGCGGCCCCGTCGAGCCCCGGCGGCTCGAGCGGCGGGTCGCCACGGCCGCCGATCGGCGACGGCCCCGTGGTCGGCGACGCCGGGTCCACTCCGGGCACCACGCCGGGGACGACCACCCCGGGGGGCACCACGCCGGGGACGACGACCCCGGGGGCCGCGCCGACCCCGACCGGCGCCGAGTTCTCGCCGCGGATGCGGCCCCTCGACGACCCCGGGACGCCGACCGGTCCGGGCGACGGCCCGACGGCGCGCCCGGACGGCGGACCCACGCCCGACGCGCCTCCCGCCGACGGCGGCACGACGCCCGACGCCGGGACCACGCCGGATGCCGGGACCACGCCGGATGCCGGGACCACGCCCGACGCTGCGACCACGCCGGACGCGGGGACGACCCCGGACGCCGGGACGACGCCCGACGCGCCGACCAGCACCGACGGCCCCACGGCGCCGGACGCGGGCCCCACGCCCGACCCGACGCCGGGCACGCTCGACGGTCCGGGGAGCACGCCGGAGGGCTGGCGCCCGCTCGACCCGGCGACGATCGCCGACCTGCCCGTGCTGCGCGACGGCTCGCATCTCAACCCCGACGGCTCGCTCAAGCCCGACGTCTGGTATCAGGCGGGTCAGGGCGAGTACATCTACCACACCGACTCCAACGGGCACATCGACCGGTTCTACACGCCGCACCTCGAACTCAAGACCCACGAGGGTCGCCTCGACCACGACCCCAACACCCCGGGCAAGCTCGATACCGATCACGCGGGGCACCTCGCCGGCGACCGCTTCGGCGGCTCGCCGAAGCTCGACAACCTGGTCAGCCAGCTCGCCGACATCAACCTCAGCGGCTACCGGAAGCTGGAGAACTCGTGGGCCGCCGCCCTCAGCACGACACCCCCGGGCACGGTCTCGGTCGACGTGCGGATCACGACGGATGCGACGGGGAGACCGACCGGATTCCGCGTGGATGCACTCGTCAACGGAGTCCCGATGACCAAGGACTTCCCGCAATGACCTCGCCCCGCTCGGCCGGACGGATAGCATCGCGCCATGGATGAGCAGACGATCCTCAACGACCTCATCTCGAACTGGGTCTCGCTCGGACTTCAATACGTCGGGGACGCCCCCGGCGTCACGGCCGTCTACGTCTACGTCTCGTCCGAGCCCGGGTCGGTCTACCCCTCGATCTTCTTCGAGCAGCACGGCAAGGTGCTCTACCCCTCGCACGTCGAGGGCACCGACACGAGTCACGACCGCGTGTTCCGCATGCTCGACCTCGAGCTCCAGGACCTCTACGAGGCGCAGCAGCGCTTCGACGAGATCGGCGTCCCGCGCCCGACCGAGTACCGGGTGTACTACGAGATCCCGACGGGGAAGCTCGACGTGCAGCTCTCGCGGGAGATCATCTACGACGACCACCCCACGAAGGCGCAGGAGGACGGGATCATCTACTGGCTCGGCGACCGCGCGCCCCGGCTCTACTGATCGGATGCCCGCATGAGCGACGCCCTCGCCGACCGCTGCGCCGCGCTCGCGACGGTGATCGTCCCGTTGCTCGGCGCCGCGATCGAGGCGCAGGGGAAGCCGGCCGCCCTCGACGAGGTGCTCACCGGCATCGCGGGCGTGCGGGCCGTCGTGGCCGAGGGTGGGGACGCGGGCCCCGACTACCGCGGCTGGGCCTCCGTCGCCCCGGCCGTGCTCGACGAGATGGAGCAGGCGGCCCGGGCCGGCGACGCCGCGACGGTGTGGGCGCTGTTCACCGAGCCGGCTCGCGGGTTCCACCGGCTCGGCTCGATCTGCGCGGGCCACCCCGGCTGGTGAGCGTCAGCAGCCGGCGGGGATGTCGAGGTCGGCGGCGTCCCACCCGGTGACGACGAGGTCGGCGCTCCCCGACTCGTCGGCGAGCACGAGCCGCACCGGCAGGGCGGGACCGGACGCGGCCACGGCGAGCGTTCCCGCGGTGCCGGACCCGGCATCCAGGATGACGTCGACGGTGGGCGGGTCGCCCGGGGTGACGCCGCCGCGGGCGAGGGTGACCCGGGCCGTGAGCGCGCGCAGGAGGGCGCCCGGGTCGAGGAACAGCGCCCGGTCGCCGAACACCGGGTGCGTCGGGGGGAGGCACGCGGGGGAGCCGTCGAGGCCGTACGACGCGGCGAGCGTCCCGGTTCCCGAGGCGGTGCCGGCGTCGGGACCGAGGACGAGGTCGAGGGTGCCGTCGGCGGTCTCGATCCGCGCCGCCGCCGCGCCCACCCGGCCGCGGAACTCCACCGTCGCGCGTCCCCGGGCGTCGCGGTAGTCGAGGGTGAACGACATCCCGGCCTGGCCGTCGATCGCCGCGATCGCCGCGCGGAGGATATCGGCCCCGGAGAGGTGCTCGACGCCGTTGCCCGCGGGCTCGCCGGGCGGGAACGTCGCGAGATCGACGTGGGTGGGGGTGGGCACGGGTGCCGGGTCTCCTCCCGCGCAGCCGGTGAGGAGCAGGATCCCGGCCACCGCGACTGCGGTCACCGCGCTGCGCTCACCCCGCATCCGGCACCGCGGCGTCGGCCACGCAGGCGCGCACGGCTCCCTGCGCCTCGAGTTCGGGGACCGTGGTGCCGACCTCGGCGCCCGCGTTGCGTCCGGCGGGGCGCACGAGCAGGCACGCGTCGTCGTCGATGAGGCGCGCGTGCAGCGGCAGCCACACTTCGCGCCCGGTGGCGAGCTGGGAGACGTCGAGCAGGTCGCCCTGCGGCCCGCCGACGACGAAGACGTCGTACGGCTCGTCCGGACCCGACCAGACCGCGTGCACGGCGGAGTCGGTGCGCGTGATCCGCAGGTCGGAGGCGGCGGAGGCGGAGCCGAAGACGCCGAGGGCGAGCAGCACGGCCATGCCGGCGACGGCGAGGAGGGCGAGGCCGACGGAGACGAGGAACGCCGGATGCCGCCACAGCGGGCGCCGGGTGGCGGCCGACTCCTCGAGGTCGGGGAGGATGTCGCCGAGGCTCTCGAGCGGGCGCTTGGGCCGGCCGGCGGGGGGCGCGACCGGCGGCGGGGCGTCGATCGGGGCCGGGTTGCTCACTGTGGACCTCCGGCGCGGCTCGGGGCGGACCCGGCCTAGCATAAGCGACGACATGTCGGGTTTCGTCCGGTTCTGCACCGCCCTCGCGGGGGCGCTGCTCGCGGGGTGCCTCGGGGCCGGCGCCGCCGTCGCCGACACCCCGAGCGGAGACGACGCGCCCGCGGGCCCGCCGCAGGAGGCGGTCGCGGTGCCCTATCTCGGCGAGACCGAGATCACCCCCGCCTCCCCGTGGCGGGTCGCGCGCTGCCCCGACGCCCCCGCCGGACTTCTCGTCGCCTGCCGCCCGGACCGGGTCACGCTCACCGCCGAGGGGTTCGACCCGGCGTGGGGCGAGCACACCCTCACCGTCGGGCTCGACGGACCGCTCGGCGCTCTCGACGTCGCCTACCGGGTCCTCCTCGCGCCGCCCGAGCCACCCGCCGCCGAGACCGTGCTGTGGGACGCGCCGGTCGCCTCGGGCGCCCAGGTGCTCATCCCGCTCGCCGCGCTCGGAGTCACCTGCACGATCTGCACGCCGGGGGAGGCGCGGCTCGAGGTCGGCGTCGCCGAGCCGGAGTCGGCGGCCGTCGCGACCGCGACCGGCAGCCACGTCGCCGTGCGCACGACACCCGGCTTCACCGGCGACCTCGCCGTGCCCGTGCGCGTCGTCGACGACGCGGGGCAGGCGGGCGGGTTCTCGATCGTGCTGCGGGTGGGCCCGGTGCCGGCGGAGCCGTTCGGCGCCCTCCACGTCCTCGTCCCGGTGGAGGCCGACGGGTCGGCGTCGATCGACCTCGCGGCGCTCGCCTGGCCGGAGCCGCTCCCCGGGGCGATCGCCGAGTGCTCCGCCGCGCTCGCGGGGGTGGTCGCGTGCGCCGGCGGGGTCGCGACGTACACGGCGCCCGAGGGGGATGCCCTCGCCGGGTCCGACCAGTTCGCGGTGCGGCTCGTCGCACCGGACGGCCGCATCGCCCGGGGCAGCGTCACCCTCGAGCCGGCGGGCACCGCGCCCGCACTCGCCCCGGTGGCCGGCGGGACGTCGGCGCCGCTGCGGGTGCTGCTGCCCGCGCCGCCCGAGGAGGGCGCCGCGCCCGCGGCCTCGGTGTTCGGCGACCTGGCCCCGGCGTTCACCCGATCGGGGCTGACAGGATGAGGCGCGAGAGGGGCGAGCGATGACCTTCCGGCTCACGCTGAACGCGGACGACGGCTCGGCGCGCTCCTGGGTGCTCGCGACCGACGAGTCCTCGACCGTCTCCGAGGTCGCCGAGGCGATCGGCGTCGACCTCGACTGGCTCGCGCCGGGCGCCGAGCGCGAGGCCCGCCCGGCCGACGTCGGGCTGGAGAGCGGGTCGTCGATCCGGCGCGGGGGGATCCGGGCCTCCCGAGACCTGCTGCCCGCGGGCACCGTGCGGCTCGAAGTCGTCGGCGGACCCGGATCCGGTGCGATCGTCGCCCTCGCCGCGGGAGCCGTCGTGCGGATCGGCAGCGGCGCGGGCCTCGACCTCACCCTCCCCGACCCCGACCTCGCGGCGGTGCACGCGACCGCCGCCCTCGCCGACGCCGCCCCGGCCGCCGGGCGACCCGCCCCGCTGAGGGCGGTGCTCGCCGTCGAGCCCGGAGCCGCGCCGCTCGTCGTCAACGGCGAACCCGCGGGCGCCCGGGCCGAGATCGTGCCCGCCGACCTCGTGCAGGTCGGCTCGAGCATCCTGCGCCTCGGCGTCGCCCCGGCCCCGGATGCCGACCTCTCCCGCGACGAGTCCGGCGCACGGGGGTTCAACCGGCCCTCCCGCATCCGCGCGCCCCGCCGCGTGCCGACGCTCGTGCTGCCCGGCGACCGCCCGAAGGAGCAGGACGCCTCGCCGCTGCCGTGGCTCTCCGCGCTCGTGCCGGTCGTGCTCGGCGTCACGATGGCGACGGTGTTCCAGCGGCCGATCATGCTGCTCATGGCGGCCGCGGCGCCCATCATGGTGCTGGGATCGTTCTTCGCCAACCGCCGCCTCGCCAAGCGCCGCGGCATCCGCACCGACGGCGAGTGGGCCGCCGACCTCGCCCGCGCGCGCGACCGGATCGGCGAACTCGTGCGCGAACAGCGCCTCGACGCCTGGTACCGCCTGCTCGACCCCGTCGCGATCGCCGACATCGCCCGCCGCCCGCTCGCCCGGCTGTGGGAGCGCCGCCGCGCGGATGCCGACGCCCTCGTCACGCGCGTCGGCGTCGCCGAGGTGCCGCTCGACATCGCGCTCGAGGGCGGGTCCCCGCGCGACCGCGGCGACGACGCGGCGGTCGGTGTCTCTCCGTCTCCCGTCGCGGTCGACCTCGCCACCGGACCGGCAGGCCTCGCCGGACCTGGCGACGTCGTGCGCGGACTCGCCCGCTCGATGGTGACGGCGCTCGCGACGCTGCGCTCGCCGCGCGACCTGCGGCTCGTGGTGCTGTGCGACGAGGAGCGCGAGCGCGACTGGGCCTGGACCGGATGGCTGCCGCACGCGCGCGGCCGGGACTCCGCCGTCGCCCTCGTCGGCAACACCGACCTCACCCGCCGCGAGCGGCTGCGCGAACTCGGCGCCCTGCTCGACGCGCGTGCCCGGGAGGGCGGCGACCGGTCGATCGCCTGGTCCGATCAGGTCGTCGTGGTCGTCGACGAGGCCCGGCGCTTCCGCTCGCTGCCCGGCATGGTCGCGCTGCTCGAGCGCGGGAGCCGCTTCGGCATCCACGTCATCGCGCTCGAGTCCGACGCCGCGCGCCTGCCCGAGGAGTGCGCCTCGACCCTCATCGTCGACGGCGGCGACCCGACGCTCGCCCGGCTGGAGGCCTCCGACGGCTACCGCTCCACCGTGCTGCTCGACGCCGTCGCGCCGGAGGCGGCCGAGGAGATCGCCCGCGCCCTGTGCTCGATCGAGCACGTCGCGGGCATCGGCGACGACGCCGTGCTGCCGTCGAGCGTGCGCTTCACCGAACTGCTCGGCCTCGACCTCACCTCGACCGCGCCCATCCTCGAGCAGTGGCGGCTGGCCCCGCGGCGCTCCCACGTCGTCGTCGGGGCGGGACTCGAGGGGGAGTTCGCGCTCGACATCGCCGCCGACGGTCCGCACGCGCTCGTCGCCGGCATGACGGGATCCGGCAAGTCGGAGTTCCTGCAGACCCTCGTCGTCGCCCTCGCGCTCGCCAACCGGCCCGACGCGCTCCAGTTCGTGCTCGTCGACTACAAGGGCGGCTCGGCGTTCGCCGACTGCGCCCGCCTTCCGCACACCGTCGGCGACGTCACCAACCTCGACGCCGCCGAGACCGAGCGCGCCCTCGCGTCGTTCGACGCCGAGATCAAGCGCCGCGAGCGCGTGCTGCTCGACGAGATCAAGGCGAAGGACGTCGACGCCGCGTGGGCGAAGGATCCGGAGGCCGCGTCGCGGCACGGGCTCGCCCGGCTCATGATCGTGGTCGACGAGTTCGCCGAGCTGAAGGACGAGCTGCCGGACTTCGTGAGCGGGCTCGTGCGCATCGCGCGCGTCGGCCGCGCCCTCGGCATCCACCTCGTGCTCGCCACCCAGCGGCCCTCCGGCGTCGTCACGCCCGACATGCAGGCCAACATGGCGATGCGCGTCGCGCTACGCGTCGCCGACCGCGTCGACTCCGCCGACATCATCGGCACCTCGGAGGCCGCGTTCATCCCCGCGGGCGCCCCCGGCCGCGGCTACGTGCGGCTCGGGCAGGACTCGGCGCCGCAGCCGTTCCAGACCGCGCGCGTCGCGAACCTGCGCTCCGGGCACCAGCGCGTCACGCGCGTGCTGCCGCCCGCCGCCGAGGTCGACTGGACGACGCTCGGGCTCCCGCCGCGCTACCCGGCCGCCGCGACGGCCGCGCACCGGCCCGACCAGGACGACACCGACCTGCGCGCCCTCGTCACCCTCATCGGCGAGGCCGCGCAGGAGGCCGGCATCCCGCGCGGCGCCTCGCCGTGGCTGCTGCCGCTGCCGGCGGTGCTGCCGCTCGACCGCCTCGACGCCGCCCAGGCCGGCGACGACGCCGTGCTGCTCGGACTCGAGGACGTGCCGGGCGAGCAGGCCCAGCGGGTGCTCTCCTGGAGCGTCGCCGACGACTCGCACGTGCTCTTCCTCGGCGGCGCGCTCTCCGGCCGCACGACGGCGCTGCGCACGATCCTCGCCCAGGCGGTGCAGCGCTTCACGCCCGCCGACCTCCACCTGTACGTCGCCGACTACGGCAACGGCGCGCTCCTGCCGTTCGCCCAGGCGCCGCACACCGGGGCCGTCGTGACCGCCGCCGAATCCGGGCGGCTGTCGCGGATGATGGAGCGCCTGCTCGACGACCTCACGGCCCGCCAGCGGGTGCTCTCCGCCGCGGGGGTGGGGAGCATCGCCGAGCAGCGGCGCAGCGCCGACCCCGCCTCCGCCCTGCCGTACGCCCTCGTCGTCGTCGACGGCTGGGAGCGGCTCACCGGGTCGCTCTCGACCGACGAGGTGGGGGTGGTGCGCGACCAGATGCTGCGCCTGCTGCGCGAGGGGCCGGCCGTCGGGGTGCGGGTGCTCGTCACCGCCGACCGCGGCGTCATGAGCGACAAGATCTCGACGTTCCTCGACACCCGGTACGTGCTGCGGCTGCGCGACGTCGCCGAGTACCGCGCCGCCGGGATCATGGTGCGCCAGGTGGATGCCGAGATGCCCCCGGGGCGCATCCTGTTCGGCGCGGACGCCGCGGTCGCCCAGCTCGCCGTCGTCTCGCCGGACCCCGCGGGCGAGGCGCAGACGGCCGCGGTGCGCGGGATCGTCCAGCACGTCGCCGCCCACTTCGCGCGCTTCCCGGAGCTCGCCGACCTGCCGCAGGCCTGGCACATCGACCCGCTGCCGGAGGACGTGCCGTTCTCCGCCGTCGGCGACCTCCCCGTCGCCGGGTCCGGGATGCCGGAGGTCCCCGTCGTCGCGGTCGGCGGCGACCGGCTGTCGCGCTACACGCTCGCCTGGCCGGAGCTCGGCGGGTTCGTCGTCGTCGGCGAGCCCCGCTCGGGCAAGTCGAGCACCCTCGCGCTGCTCGCCCACCAGCTCGCGTGGGCGAGGCATCCCGTCGTCACCGTCGCGGCCGCGTCGTCGCCGCTCGCCGAGGTCACCGCCGAGCACGGGCTCGCGCGCCTCGACGGCACCGCGACCGCGGACGACGTCACCGCGGCGCTCGCCGCCGTCGCCGGGACGGGACGGCGCACGACCGTCGTGATCGACGACGCCGAGTCCTGGCGCGGCACCCCGCTCGAGTCGGCGCTCATGGCGGCGCGCGACGGCGTCGTCTTCGCCGCGTCCGTCGCCGCAGGCGCTGCCGCGACGACCGTGACCGGTCCGTTCGCGGAGGCCAAGCGCGGGCAGTCCGGCATCCTGCTCTCGCCGGGCACGTCGATCCTCGGCACCCAGGTGTTCGGCGCGCAGCTGCCGCGCGTGCTCGTCGGGCGCCGGTCGCCGGGCGGGGGAGTGCTGCGCCGCGACGGCGACTACCTGCCCATCCGAGTGCCGGACGTGCGCCGATGACCGCCCAGTGCCCGTACTGCGGCACCGCCGCGAAGCCCAACAGCGCGTACTGCCTCGCGTGCGGACAGCTGCTCGCCGCGCCGCGGGCCACCGCCCCCGCCGCGCCGCCGGCCCCGGCCGCCCCCGCCCCGCCCGCCCCGGCCCCGCCCGCGGCGCCGCGCCCCGCGCCCGCCGGCCCCGTCGCCCGGCCCTCGCACGTGCGCTTCCCCGACGGCACCCGCGTGCCGCTCGAGGGGCGGCTCGTGCTCGGCCGCGACCCCGGCGCCCTCGAGGGGCACACGGTGCTCGCGCTCGAGGACCCGCTCAAGCTCCTGTCGCGCTCGCACCTCGCGATCGACGCCCGCGGCGCGCGCGTGACCGCGACGGACCTCGGCTCCGCCAACGGCACGACGCTCGAGCGCGGGGGAGCGTCCACCCGGCTCGCGGCGCGGCTCCCGGTCATCCTGGAGCCCGGGGACGCGCTCGTCATCGGGTCGTTGCGCCTCGACGTCGACGAGGCGCCGAATCCGCCGCACCCCGGTCGCGGGTAGGCTGTCCGGGCACCAGCTCTAGGAGGAACGTGGCCGCCCCGACCCCGCTCGAATCGATCATCTCGCTCGCGAAGCGTCGCGGATTCGTCTACCAGTCCGGCGAGATCTACGGCGGATCGCGCTCGGCGTGGGATTACGGTCCGCTCGGCACCGCGCTCAAGGAGAACATCAAGCGCGAGTGGTGGAAGTTCATGGTCCAGACCCGCGACGACATCGTGGGCATCGACTCCTCCGTCATCCTGCCCAAGCGCGTGTGGGAGGCCTCCGGCCACGTCGAGGTCTTCTCCGACCCGCTCGTCGAGTGCCTGCACTGCCACAAGCGCTACCGCGAGGACCACCTGCTCGAGGCGTTCGAGGAGAAGAAGGGCCGCGCGCCCGAGAACGGCATGGCTGACATCGCGTGCGAGAACTGCGGCACGCGCGGCCAGTGGACCGAGCCGCGCGCGTTCAGCGGCCTGCTGAAGACCTACCTCGGCCCCGTCGACGACGAGGCCGGCCTGCACTACCTGCGCCCGGAGACCGCGCAGGGCATCTTCGTCAACTTCGCCAACGTGCTCGCGAGCGCGCGCATGAAGCCGCCGTTCGGCATCGCCCAGGTCGGAAAGTCGTTCCGCAACGAGATCACCCCGGGCAACTTCATCTTCCGCACGCGCGAGTTCGAGCAGATGGAGATGGAGTTCTTCGTCCAGCCCGGCACCGACGAGGAGTGGTTCTCCTACTGGATCGACCAGTGCGAGCAGTGGTTCCTCGGGCTCGGCCTGAAGCCCGACAACGTGCGCCGCTACGAGCACCCGAAGGAGAAGCTCTCCCACTACTCGAAGCGCACGATCGACCTCGAGTACCGCTTCGGCTTCGCCGGCGGCGAGTGGGGCGAGCTCATGGGCGTCGCCAACCGCACCGACTTCGACCTGTCGACCCACTCGAAGGAGTCGGGCGTCGACCTGTCGTACTTCGACCAGACGACGAACGAGCGCTGGACGCCGTACGTCATCGAGCCCGCGTTCGGCCTCACCCGCGCCCTCATGGCGTTCCTCGTCGACGCCTACGCCGAGGACGAGGCGCCCAACACCAAGGGCGGCGTCGACAAGCGCACGGTGCTGCGCCTCGACCGCCGGCTCGCCCCGGTCAAGGTCGCGGTGCTGCCGCTGTCGCGCAACGAGCAGCTCTCGCCGATGGCGCGTGAGCTCGCGGCCGACCTGCGTCAGGACTGGATGATCGAGTTCGACGACGCCGGCGCGATCGGCCGCCGCTACCGTCGCCAGGACGAGATCGGCACGCCGTTCTGCGTCACCGTCGACTTCGACTCGCTCGAGGACAAGGCCGTGACGGTGCGCGAGCGCGACACCATGGCGCAGGAGCGCGTGTCGCTCGACCGCCTGCACGGCTACCTCGCCGAGCGCCTGCGCGGCTGACGGGGACCGGATCCGTCCGGCGGATTCGTGTGCTGGACAGATACCTATGTCGATAGGTAGTCTGTCCGCGACGATGACGTCGGAAGGAACCATCCCCATGGCGAGCTACACCCCGGCCCAGCTCCTCGAGGACTTCTCGCTCGAGATGACGGGCAAGGACGTGCCCGGCCTCCTCGAGGCGGCGCCCCTCATCCCCCAGGGCACCCGGATCAACGTGACCTTCCTCGGCAACGAGGACCTCGAGATGCGCCTCACCGCGTCCAAGGCGGTGCTCGACGGCGGGTTCATCCCCGTGCCGCACATCTCCGCCCGCCGGCTGAAGAGCCAGGAGCAGCTCGAGGAGTTCCTCGGCGCGCTCCAGGCGCAGGGCACCTCGGAGCACGTCTTCTCGGTCGGCGGCGACCCGTCGACCCCGGAGGGGCCGTACGAGGACTCGCACGACGTCATCAAGACCGGCCTGCTCCAGCAGTACGGCGCGAAGGACGTCTCGATCGCCGGTTACCCCGAGGGCCACCCCGACATCACCGACGCGCAGCTCTGGACCGCGATCACCGGCAAGCACGCGACGCTCACCGAGCAGGGCACGACCGGCACGATCCTCACCCAGTTCGGCTTCGACGAGGACCCGGTCGTCGCCTGGATCGAGAAGGTGCGCGCCGTCGGCATCCCCTACGAGATCCGCGTCGGCGTGCCCGGCCCCGCCGGTATCAAGCGACTGCTCATGTTCGCCGCGCGCTTCGGCGTCGCCTCGAGCGCGGGCATCGCGAAGAAGTACGGCCTCTCGCTCACCAACCTCATGGGCACCGCAGGCCCGGACAAGTTCATCAAGCGCCTCGCCAAGAAGCTCGACCCCGCGAAGCACGGTGTGGTGAAGTTGCACTTCTACACGTTCGGCGGCCTGACGGCGACCTCCGAGTGGATCCGCGACTTCCGGGAGAATCTGTAACCATGGCGCCCACCGAACTCGCACCGTCCCCCGCTGCCGCCGCGCAGCTCGCCGCCTACGCCGACCAGGGCGTGCTCATCGTGCACGGCAAGGATCAGCCCGGCATCGTCGCGGCACTCTCGGCCGTGCTCGCCCAGGCGGGCGCCAACATCGTCTCCCTCGACCAGTACTCCGACAACCCGGAGGGCGGCCGCTTCTACCAGCGCACCGTCTTCCACCTCGCGGACCTCAACGTGAAGATCCCCGCGCTCGAGGAGGAGCTGGATGCCGTCATCGCGAAGGGCTTCGGCCTCGAGTGGCGGCTCGCCCAGCGCTCCGTCGCGAAGCGCGTCGTCATCATGGCGTCGAAGAGCGACCACTGCCTGCTCGACCTGCTCTGGCGCCAGCGCCGCGGCGAGATCCCGATGACGGTGCCGATGGTGATCGGCAACCACCCGGAGCTCGCCGACGACGTGCGCGGCTTCGGCATCCCCTTCCTGCACGTGCCCTCGAAGCCGGGGCCGGACAAGTCCGAGGCCGAGGAGAAGATCTTCGAGCTCGTGCACGGCAACGCCGACCTCCTCGTGCTGGCCCGCTACATGCAGGTCATCTCGGAGGACTTCATCGAGCGCATCGGCATCCCGATCATCAACATCCACCACTCCTTCCTGCCGGCCTTCATCGGCGCGGGCCCCTACCGCAAGGCGAAGGAGCGCGGCGTGAAGCTGATCGGGGCGACGGCGCACTACGTGACGCCCGAGCTCGACGAGGGCCCGATCATCGAGCAGGACGTCGTGCGCGTCACCCACGCCGACTCCGCCGCCGACCTCCAGCGCCGCGGCGCCGACGTGGAGCGCGCTGTGCTCTCGCGTGCCGTGCTCGCGCACTGCGAGGACCGGGTCATCCGCGCCGAGCGGGAGACCATCGTCTTCTAGACCCCCGGGGTCAGACGGGGCCCCTCCACACCCACCCAACGCCTATATCCATAGGTAATTCAACGAAGAAGGAACCATGGCTGAACCGAAGAACCTGCAGGAGAAGCTGGACGCCGCCGGCGGCGCCGTCAACCTGCTCCGCAACTCGCAGATCGGCTCGTACATCTACCCGGTCGTGCCGGCCGACTTCCAGAACTGGATCAAGGAGCAGCAGGCCTGGCGCAACACGGCCGTGCTCTACGACCAGTCGCACCACATGGACAACGTGTTCCTCAAGGGCTCGGACGCCATCAACCTGATCCGCGACACCGCGATCAACTCGGTCGAGGTGTTCCCGGTCGACCGCGCCAAGCAGTACGTGCCGACGACCGCGTCGGGTCACGTCATCGGCGACGGCATCCTGTTCCGCGAGGCCGAGGACGAGTACGTCTACGTCGGCCGCGCGCCCGCGTCGAACTGGCTCATGTTCCACGGCGAGACCGGCGGCTACAAGAACCTCGACGTCATCGTCGACCGCCGCTCCAACTCGCGCCCCTACGGCGACGCGGTGAGCCGTCGCTACTACCGCTACCAGATCCAGGGTCCGGCGGCGTGGGACGTCATCGAGAAGCTCAACGGCGGACCGCTCGAGCAGCTGAAGTTCTTCAGCATGTCGACGATGAACATCGCCGGCAAGACGGTGCGCACCCTCCGCCACGGCATGGCGGGCGCCCCCGGCCTCGAGCTGTGGGGTCCGTACGAGGACCACAAGCTCATCCGCGAGGCGATCCTCACCGCGGGTGCCGAGTTCGGCCTCGTGCCGGTCGGCTCGCGCGCCTACCCGTCGAACACCCTCGAGTCGGGCTGGATCCCGTCGCCGCTCCCCGCGATCTACACCGGCGCCGAGGAGCAGGCCTACCGCGACTGGCTGCCCGCCGACTCGTACGAGGCGACCGGCACGCTCGCCGGCTCGTTCGTGTCCGACGACATCGAGGACTACTACCTGACCCCGTGGGAGCTCGGGTACGGGTCGTTCGTGAAGTTCGACCACGACTTCATCGGCCGCGACGCGCTCGAGAAGGTCGACCCGGCCACGCAGCGCCGCAAGGTGACCCTCGCCTGGAACCCCGAGGACGTGACGAAGATCTTCGCCTCGCTGTTCGACGTCGACGGCCCGTCGCACAAGTTCTTCGACCTGCCGCTGGCGAACTACGGCTCGGCGAACTACGACGCCATCGTCGACGCCGACGACAACGTCGTGGGCTACTCGATGTTCACCGGCTACTCGTCGAACGAGAAGCGCGCGCTGTCGCTCGCGACGATCAACCCCGACGTGCCCGAGGGCGCCGAGCTCCGCGTGCTGTGGGGCGAGGACCCGAACACGACGAAGGCCTCGGTCGAGAAGCACGTGCAGCTGCCGATCCGCGCGGTCGTCAGCCCGGTGCCGTACTCGACGGTCGCCCGCCAGACCTACCACGGCGGCTGGCGCACCGGCTACAAGGCCTGATCGGGATCACCCAATAGGGTCGGATGCGGAGACGAGCGTCTCCGCATCCGGCCCGAGGTTTTCCAGGACCCATGTCACTCCGATTCGCCCTCCTCGCTCTGCTGAGCGTCGACGCCATGACGGGCTACGACCTGCACAAGCGGTTCGACTCGTCGGTCGGGCACGTCTGGTACGCACCGGACTCGCAGATCTACCCGGAGCTGCGCAAGATGGAGGCCGACGGGGTCGTCGAGGCCGAAGAGGTGCCGTGGGGCACCAAGGGCACCAAGCGCGAGTACCACATCACCGAGGCCGGCCGGCAGGCGCTGCGCGACTGGATGAACCAGACGCTGCCGTACGCGCGGTTCCGGGATGCCATGCACCTCAAGTCCGCCTACTTCGAGTGGGCGACGCCGGAGGCCGCCCGCGCCCAGTTGCGGGCCCACATCGCCCACTACGAGTCGGAGCTCGCGCAGTGGGAGGACCAGATCCACCAGATCGACACGGCGACGTCGCCGATGCTCAACCGCCGCCTCGCGGTCACCCCCGAGAAGGACCGCAAGCGGGTCGCCGCCTTCAAGCGATTCGCCTACGAGGGCCTCGTCGCCCGCGCCGAGCAGGAGATCGCCTGGGCGCACGAGGGATTGAAGCTGCTCGACGATCTGGAGAAGCACGCATGACCGACCTGCCCCCGCCCGTTCCCGGAGCCGCCCCGGCGGCCCCGGCCACGCGCGTCGTCGAACTGCCGTACCACCGGCTCTACCGGGCCAACCCGACCTACGCGTGGTGGCGCCCGCTCGTCGCGGTGATCGTCGCCGCGGCGGCGTTCCTCCTGGTGAGCACCGTGCTGGCCGTGATCGTCATGGTCGTGCTGATCGCGAACGGCACCCTGTCGCTGGAGACGGCGTCGTCGCCGGAGGAGCTCACCGAACTGCTGCTGCCCGACATGGCGCAGCCGTGGACGCTCGTGTTCGGCCTCGGCTCGATCATCGCCGTGCTGCCGTTCGTGCCGCTCGCGCTGCGCATCGCCGGCATCCGTCCCGCCGGTCCGCGACTGAGCGTGCTGCACTCGGTGCTCTTCCGGCTGCGCTGGCGCTGGCTGTTCGACACCCTCGCCTGGTCGGCGCTGCTGTGGACGGCGATCACCGCCGTGCAACTGGGCATCGGCTTCGCCACGGGCGAGCAGCTCGCGGAGTTCTCCCTCGACGCCGGCACCTACCTGGTCTCGCTCGTGCTCGTGCTGCTGCTCGTGCCCGTGCAGGCGGCGACCGAGGAGTACCTCTACCGCGGCGTCCTGCTGCAGTCGATCGGCTCGTGGGTGCGGGTCGCGGCGGTCGCGATCGTGCTCTCCACCCTCGCCTTCGCGTTCAGCCACGCCTACGACGTGTGGGGCATCGTGCAGGTCGCCATCATGGGCGCCGGCCTCGCGATCGTGACCATCCGCACCGGTGGGCTCGAGGCCGCGATCTCGCTGCACACCGTCAACAACATCGGCACGTTCGCGATCATCGGCACCGGCGTCTTCTCCGGCGGCGAGACCGGGATGTCGACCGAGACCGGCGGTCCGATCGGCGTCATCGGCCAGGTCGTCACCCTCGGCCTGTGGATGCTGCTCATCGAGTGGCGCGCCCGCCGCGCCGGCGTCGACCGCGTCGCCCGCGTCGAGGTGCCCGCGAGTCACGTCGTGCCGGGCGCGCGCGAGGTGCCGAGCGTACACCCCGCGGCGCCGGGAATGCCCTGAGCCCGGAAGCGTTACACCCTGTCGTGAACTCCACCCCCCTCAAGGTCGACGTCTGGTCCGACATCGCGTGCCCCTGGTGCTACATCGGCAAGCGCAAGTTCGAGTCGGGGGCCGCGGAGGCGGGCATCCCCGTCGAGGTCGAGTACCACTCGTTCGAACTCTCGCCCGGGACCCCGGTCGAGTTCCCGGGCTCGCACGACGAGTTCCTCGCCCAGAAGATGGGCATCTCGCTCGAGCAGGCGAAGGCGATGGGGGAGCGCGTCACCGGCATCGCCGCCGGCGTCGGGCTCAACTACGACTACGACGCGCTGCAGACCACCAACACCGTGCTCGGCCACCAGCTGTTGCACTACGCGAAGGCGCGCGGGCTCCAGCTCGAGATGAAGGAGCGCCTGCTCAAGGCGTACTTCGAAGAGGGCCGCCACGTCGGCCGCCTCCCCGAACTCGCCGACCTCGCCGCCGAGGTGGGGCTGGACCGCGACGACGTCGCGCGCTCGCTCACCGCGGGGGAGCACCTCGACGACGTGCGCGCCGACATCGCCCTCGCGGGGCAGCTCGGCATCCGCGGGGTGCCGTTCTTCGTGTTCGAGCAGCAGTACGGCGTCTCGGGCGCGCAGGAGGCGGCGACGTTCGCCGACGTGCTGCGCCAGGTCGCGGCGGCGCGGGATGCCGCGCAGGCCGAGCCGGCCGGGGAGGCGTCGTGAGCGAGACCCCGAGCCCCATCCAGCTCGTGCCGCTCGGCGAGCCCGGCGTCGTCTGCGAGGGCGACGTGTGCGAGGTCCCCGCGCCCGACGCGCGCTGACCCGCAACCGGCTTACGCCGTCAGCGGCTCGGTGATGTCGGCGACGGTCGCGTCGAGCCCGCGCACGAGGTCGTCCGCGTCGACGAAGAGCGAATAGCCATGCTCGCCGGCGCCCATCGAGACGCGCCGGCCGGCGATGCGCTCGTCGGCGTAGACCGGCCACGCCGTCGTCGAGCCGAGCGGCGTGATCGTGCCGCGCTCGAACCCCGTCGCCTCGAACGCCAGCTCCGCCTCCGGCAGCCGCAGCTTGTTGACCCCGACGAGGGCGCGCAGCTTCGGCCACGAGATCTGCCGGTCGCCCGGCACGAGGGCGAACAGGTAGCTGCCGTCGTGGCGGCGCACGACGAGCGACTTCACGATGTCGGCGGGCGTGATGCCGAGGATCCTGGCCGCCTCCTCGAGGGAGTTCGCCCGCATCCGCTCCTGGAACACGACGGGGATGCCGCGCGCCGCCGCATCCGCCGCCACGCGCTCGCGACCGGTCGTCATTCGCCGACCCTCGACCAGAACTCGAACGGGATGTCGTGGGCGATGAGCCAGCGCCGCTCGCCGCCGCCGAACACGATCGACGACGCCTGCGCCTCCCACGCCGCGGGGATGCCGTCGACGTCGGTGCCGAGCGCCTCCGCGAGCCGCGGGGCGTCGGCCGCGGCGATGGTCATCGCGTACTCGTACTCCCCGCCGCCGAGGCCGGTCGGGGGCGTGAGGTCCTGGCCGACGATCCGCACGGCGCCGTCGGGCTGGGGCTCGAGCCAGACGCCGAGCCCGGGGATGCCGTCGAAGTAGGCCACGTCGCCATTCTGCCCCCGCCACGGGTGGGGCGCACCGGCGGCACCCATCCCGGTCTGGAAGAATCGAGGAGTGTCCACCTCCGTCGCCACGCGGCCGCTGCGCATCGGGCCGCTCGAGCTGACCGTCCCGGTCGTGCTCGCGCCGATGGCGGGCATCACCAACACGGCCTTCCGCCGCCTGTGCCGCGAGTACGGCGCCGGGCTCTACGTCTCCGAGATGATCACGAGCCGCGCCCTCGTCGAGCGCACGCCGGAGAGCATGCGCCTCATCACGCACCACGAGTCGGAGACGCCGCGCAGCATCCAGCTCTACACGGTCGACCCGAAGACGGTGGGGGAGGCGATCCGGATGCTCGTCGCCGAGGACCGCGCCGACCACATCGACCTCAACTTCGGCTGCCCCGTTCCCAAGGTCACCCGCAAGGGCGGGGGAGCGGCGCTGCCGTGGAAGCTCGACCTGTTCCGCGACATCGTGGAGAGCGCCGTCGCCGCCGCGGGCCCCCTGCCGCTCACGGTGAAGATGCGCAAGGGCATCGACGCCGAGCACCTGACCTACCTCGAGGCGGGCCGCATCGCCGAAGGCGCCGGCGCCGCCGCGATCGCGCTGCACGCCCGCACGGCGAGCGAGTTCTACTCCGGGCACGCCGACTGGAGCGCCATCGGGAAGCTCAAGGAGACGATCACGAGCGTTCCGGTGCTCGGCAACGGCGACATCTGGTCGGCCGAGGACGCCCTGCGCATGGTCGAGGAGACGGGCTGCGACGGCGTCGTCGTCGGTCGCGGCTGCCTCGGCAAGCCGTGGCTGTTCGGCGACCTCGCGTCGGCGTTCACCGGCGGCGGGCTGAAGGCCGAGCCGACCCTCGGCGAGGTGGCGCAGGCGTTCTCCCGGCACGCCGAGCTGCTCGTCGAGTTCTTCGAGGACGAGGGGCGCGCCTGCCGCGACATCCGCAAGCACGTCGCCTGGTACTTCAAGGGCTACGCGGTCGGCGGCGAGACCCGCGCCGCGCTCGCGACCTCGTCGAGCCTCCAGGAAATCGCCGACCTGCTCGGCACCCTCGACGCCGACCAGCCCTACCCGGGCGCCGACGCGGAGGGGCAGCGCGGCCGCGCCGGCACCCCGAAGCAGCCGACGCTGCCCTACGGCTGGCTCGACTCCCGCGAGATCGCGGAGGGCATGCGCGCCGAGGTCGCCGACGCCGAACTGCACAACAGCGGTGGCTGAGGCGTCCGAACTGCCGCCGGGGTACTCGCCGGCGGATGCCGAGCGCTGGCTTCCGGAGCATCACGCGAGCCGGCGGAGCGACTTCGCCCGCGACCGGGCGCGCATCCTGCACTCCAGCGGCTGGCGCCGGCTCGCGCAGAAGACGCAGGTGCTCTCGCCGACGGCGGGCCTCGACTTCGCCCGCAACCGACTGACCCACTCGCTCGAGGTCGCCCAGGTGGGCCGCGAACTCGCGCAGCGCCTCGGGCTCGACCCCGACGTCGTCGACACCGCGTGCCTCGCCCACGACCTGGGGCATCCGCCGTTCGGCCACAACGGGGAGCGCGCGCTCGCCGAGTGGGCGTCCGACATCGGCGGGTTCGAGGGCAACGCGCAGACCCTGCGCCTCGTCACCCGGCTCGAGCCGAAGGTCATCGGGGAGCACGGCTCGTACGGGCTCAACCTCACCCGCGCCTCCCTCGACGCCTCGTGCAAGTACCCGTGGTCGCGCGCGCAGGGCGTCGCCGACCCGTCGGGGCGCAGCAAGTTCGGCTACTACGACGACGACGCCCCCGTGTTCGCCTGGCTGCGCCAGGGCGCCCCGGACCGGGTGCGCTGCATCGAGGCGCAGGTCATGGACCTCTCCGACGACATCGCCTACTCGGTGCACGACTTCGAGGACGCGATCGTCAACGGCTTCCTCGACGTGCGCGCGCTCGGCGCCCGCGTCAACCACGACGAACTCGTCGACGCGATGTTCGCCTGGATCGGCGGCGACCTCGACCACGACACCCTCATCGCCGCATTCGACCGGCTCGACAGCCTCCCGTACTGGATCGACTCCTGGGACGGCAGCCGCCGCGACCTCGCGCGCCTGAAGAACCTCACGTCGTCGCTCATCGGGCGCTTCGCCGGGCACGCCGAGCGGGCGACCCGGGCGGCGCATCCGCAGTCGTCCCTCGCGCGGTTCGCCGCGGATGTCGTGGTGCCGCTCGAGACGCAGGCCGAGATCGCCGTGCTCAAGGGCATCGTCGCCGCGAACGTCATGTCGTCGAACGTGCGCCAGCCGTACTACGAGCGCCAGCGCGCCGTGCTCACCGAGCTCGCCGACCGCCTGCTCGCGCAGCCGGAGCACCTGGATGTCGTCTTCGCCGCCGACTTCGCCGCCGCCGCCGACGACACGGCCCGCAAGCGCGTCGTCGTCGACCAGGTCGCGTCGCTCACCGACGTCTCCGCCAACTCCTGGCACGAGCGGCTGCTCGGGTGAGGGATCGGCTTCGCGGGCGCATCGTCGCGCTCCTGGGGATCGCCATCGTCTCCCTCGGCATGCGCAGTGCCACGACGGCGTTCGCCCCGCTGTTCCAGCGCGTCGACGCCGAACTGGGTCTCGGCCCGCTCGTCCTCGGCGTCATCGGATCGCTCCCGCCGTTCGCCTTCGCCGCCGCCGGGTTCGTGACGCCGTGGCTGTCGCGCCGGTTCGGCATCGACGCGTCGATCGTGATCGCGACGGCGATGATCGCGGGCGGCCAGATCGTGCGCAGCCTCGGCACCGAGGCGGGGCTCATCATCGCGTCCACCGCGGTCGCGACGATCGGCATCGGCATCGGCAACGTCCTCCTGCCCGTGATCGTGAAGCGCTACTTCCCGGAGCGCATCGGCGTCCTCACCGCCGTCTACGCGGTGTTCTTCTCGCTGAGCGGCACAAGTCCCGCGTTCGTCTCCGTGCCGCTCGCCGACGCCGTCGGCTGGCGCATGGCGCTCGCCAGCTGGGCGATCACGTCGCTGCTCGCCCTCGTGCCGTGGATCATCCTCGCCGCCGGCGGGCGCGGCGCCGACCCGGTGGCCGTGCCGTCGGCGACCGATGTTCCCGTGCGGGTGTCCCGGGCACCCCTCGCCTGGGCGCTCGCCCTCGTGCTCTTTTCCTCGGGTCTCGTGAGCCACGGGGCGGCGGCGTGGCTGCCGCTCATCCTCGGCCAGTACGCCGGGATGGATGAGGCCTCCGCCGCCACGCACTTCGGCATCGCGCTCGCCGTCGGCATCCCCTCGGCGGTGCTCGTGCCGCTCATCGCGGTGCGCACGATCCCGGCGACCATCGTCGTCGCCCTCGCCGGGCTGCTCGGCTGCGGTGGATGGATCGGGCTCCTCGTCGCACCGCAGTCGGTGCCCGCACTGTGGACGTTCATGCTCGGCTGCGGCACCCTGAGCTTCGCGCTCGTGCTCGTGCAGGTCGCGGTGCGCGCGGCGTCCCCCCGCGTCGCGGTGCGGCTGAGCGCGTTCGTGCAGACCTTCGCCTACGTCGGGGCCGGGCTCACCGTTCTCGGGCTCGGGCTGCTCCACGACCTCACGTCGGGGTGGGTGGCTCCGCTCGTGGTGTTCGCCGTGCTCGCGGCGCTCCCGCTCGCCGTGCTGCCGATCATGGCCAAGCCCGGCCTCGTCGACGATCCGCGCGATGCCGCGGAGGAGGAGCGCGACCTCGCCGCCGAACCCGACGCGACGCCGGATCGGCTCGTCCGGTGACCGCGCGCGCCGACGGCCGGGCGCTCGCCCTCCTGGGCATCGTGCTCCTGTCGCTCGGGATGCGCAGCGCGACGACGTCGTTCACGCCGCTCTTCCTGCGCATCGACGCGGAACTCGGGCTCGGGCCGATCGTGCTCGGCGCGGTCGGCGCCATGCCGCCGTTCGCCTTCGCCGCCGCCGGATTCCTCACGCCGTGGCTCTCCCGTCGGCTCGGGTCGGAGCGGGCGCTCGTCGTCGCGCTCGGGGCGATCGTCGTCGGGCAGGTCGCGCGCGGACTCGCGGGGGAGGCGGGGGTCATCCTCGTCTCGACGGCGGTCACGATGTTCGGCATCGGGATCGGCAACGTCCTCATGCCGTCGATCGTCAAGCGCTACTTCCCGACGCGGATCGGCACGCTCACCGGCCTCTACACGGTGCTCTTCGCGATCGGCGGCACGAGTCCCGCGTTCGTGGCGGTGCCGCTCGCCGACGCGATGGGATGGCGGTTCACGGTGGCGATCTGGGCCAGCACGGCGGTGCTCGCGGCCGTGCCCTGGATCCTCCTCGCGCGCGGGCACCGCACCGTCGACCCGGGCGTCGCCGCCGCGATCGCTCCTGCGGCCCCGACCGAGGTGCGGGTCTCGCGCAGCCCGCTCGCCTGGGCGCTCACCGCGGTGCTGTTCTCGTCGGCGATGGTCGGCTACGGATGCTCCGCCTGGCTGCCCGTCATCCTCGCCGACGTCGCCGGGATGAACGAGGCCGACGCCGCCCTCAACCTCGGCTACACCCTGCTCGTCGGCATCCCCGCGGCGGCGCTCGTGCCGCTCGTCGCGACGCGTCCGCGCCCCGCGGCGGCGGTCGTCGCCGTCTCCGCGCTGCTCGGAGCCGGCGGCTGGGTGGGGATGCTCGTCGCCCCCGCCGCCGCGCCCACGCTGTGGTCGCTCATGATCGGCGGCGCGGCGCTCACGTTCGCGCTCGTCCTCGTGCAGGTCGCGGTGCGCGCGTCGACGCCGCGCGTCGCGGTGCGGCTGAGCGCGTTCGTGCAGACCTTCGCCTACATCGCGACCGGTTCCACGGTGCTCGGCCTCGGCATCCTGCACGACGCGACCCACGAGTGGGCGGCGCCGATCGTCGTGCTCGTCGTCGTGTCGGCGCTTCCGCTGCTCGCGGTCCCGGTCATCGCCCGCCCCGGCCGCGTCGACGACCCGCGCCCCGCCCCCGCCGGGTGAGCCGCGTACCCTCGCGGGCGCCGAGTCGAACCCCGCCGCGGGTGACTCGTCGGCGACTGATCCGTCGATCCTGACCCCCGGCCGCCCGAAATCCGTGGCACATGCGACGGATTGCTGTGGCACATGCGACGGATGAGTGGCGTCACCCCACCAGGGCGGCGGCTCCGAGGAGGGGGGCCTCGTCGCCGAGGGCGGCGGGGAGGATGCGGGTGGCGCGCACGAACGGGAACCCCTCGTCGGCGGCGGCGCGCACGAGGTCGAGGTAGTCGGGCGCGGAGCGCGAGAACCCGCCGCCGATCGCGACGACGTCGAGGTCGGCGAGGGCGCTCGCCGACGCGATCGCGAGCCCGACCGCGCGGGCCGATCGCTCGATCGCCGCGCGGGCGACGACATCCCCGGACGCGGCGGCCCGGGCGAGCTCCTCGCCGGTCGCGCCCGCGAACCCCTGAAGCCGCGCCCAGCGCACCGTGCTCGGCCCCGACGCGATCGCCTCGAGGCACCCCGCGCGTCCGCACGGGCAGGCGTCGTCGAAGCCGGCGACCTGGATGTGCCCGATGTGCCCGGCGTTGCCGCTCGCCCCGGTGACGCCCCGGCCGTCGAGCACGAGCCCCCCGCCGACGCCGGTCGAGACGACCATCCCGAGGACGTTCGCCGAGCCGCGGCCGGCGCCCGAGCGGGCCTCGGCGAGGGTGATCGCGAGCCCGTCGATGGCGAGGTCGACGCGCACGCCGGGCACGAGCGCGGCGACGCGGTCGCGCAGCGGATGACCCCGCCAGGCGGGCACGTTGAGCGGGGAGACGAGCCCGCGCTCGACGTCGACCGGCCCCGCCGACCCGATGCCGACGGCGGCGACCGCCGTGCCCCCGAGCGCGGCTCGCACGACCTCGGCGACGGCGGCATCCAGCTCGTCGGCGGTCGCGACCGGTCCCGTCGGGCGGCGGTGCCGGGAGCCGGGCACGAGCGACCCGTCGCGCACGAGCGCGGCTTCGACCTTCGTGCCGCCGAAGTCGACGGCGAGCACGGGGGCCGGGGCGGCGGTGTCCAGCATCGCGTCCACGGGCTCAGCGTAGACTTCATCGGATGAACGCGACGTCGCTGGCACCTGCCGAGCGCGCGGTGAAGCTGCTCGGCGGCGACCTCACCGAGAAGAGCCTCCGGCTCCATCTCGAAGGCCTGTCGGGTGTGGATGCCGTGGGCCTCGACGCCCGCGCCGCCGGTCTCGGCACGAGGTCCATCAAGACCACGAGCAAGGCCTGGGCGCTGGACAAGATCATCTCCCTCATCGACCTCACGACCCTCGAGGGCGCCGACACCCCCGGCAAGGTGCGCTCCCTCGTGGCGAAGGCGATCACCCCCGACGCGGGAGACCCGTCGACGCCCCGCCCCGCCGCCGTGTGCGTGTACGGCGACATGGTGCCCGCCGCCGTCGAGGCCCTCGGAAGCCTCCACGGCGACCCCGACGACGGCAAGATCGCCGTCGCCGCCGTCGCCACCGCGTTCCCGAGCGGCCGTGCCTCGCTGCGCGTGAAGCTCGAGGACACGCGGGATGCCGTCGCGGCCGGTGCGGACGAGATCGACATGGTCATCGACCGCGGCGCCTTCCTCGCCGGCGAGTACGGCACGGTGTTCGACCAGATCGTCGCCGTCAAGGAGGCCTGCCGCCGCGACGACGGGTCCTACGCGAGCCTCAAGGTCATCCTCGAGACCGGTGAGCTGAACACGTACGACAACGTGCGCCGCGCCTCCTGGCTCTCCATCCTCGCGGGCGGCGACTTCATCAAGACCTCGACCGGCAAGGTGCAGCCCGCGGCCACGCTGCCGGTGACGCTGCTCATGCTGCAGATCGTCAAGGAGTGGCACCGCCTCACCGGCGAGAAGGTCGGCGTGAAGCCGGCGGGCGGCATCCGCTCGTCGAAGGACGCGATCAAGTACCTCGTCACGGTGGCCGAGACGGTGGGCGAGGAGTGGCTGCAGCCGCACCTGTTCCGCTTCGGCGCCTCGACGCTGCTCAACGACGTGCTCATGCAGCGTCAGAAGATGACGACCGGCCGCTACAGCGGCCCCGACTACGTGACGGTGGACTGATGGGCTTCCTCGACTACGCGCCGGCTCCCGAGTCGCGCAGCATCCTGAACCTGAAGACGCAATACGGGCTCTTCATCGACGGCGACTTCGTCGACGGCTCGGGGGAGTCGTTCACGACGATCTCGCCCGCGACCGAGGAGACGCTCGCGACGATCGCGACGGCGACCGAGGCCGACGTCGACCGCGCCGTCGCCGCCGCGCGCCGCGCCTACGACCGCACGTGGTCGAAGATGTCGGGCTCCGACCGCGGCAAGTACCTCTACCGCATCGCCCGGCTCGTGCAGGAGCGCGCGCGCGAACTGGCGGTCGCGGAGAGCCTCGACAACGGCAAGCCCATCAAGGAGAGCCGGGATGTCGACGTCCCCCTCGTCGCCGCGTGGTTCTTCTACTACGCCGGGTGGGCCGACAAGCTCGAGTACGCCGGCCTCGGCGCGAACCCGAGGGCGCTCGGCGTCGCGGCGCAGGTCATCCCGTGGAACTTCCCGCTGCTCATGCTCGCGTGGAAGATCGCCCCGGCGCTCGCCGCGGGCAACACTGTCGTCATCAAGCCCGCCGAGACGACGCCGCTGTCGGCGCTCATCTTCGCCGAGATCCTCCAGCAGGCCGACCTGCCGAAGGGCGTCGTCAACATCGTGACGGGTGCCGGTGCGACGGGCGCGGCGCTCGTGCGTCACCCCGACGTGAACAAGGTCGCCTTCACCGGTTCGACCGCCGTCGGGCGTGAGATCGCGAAGGCGGTCGCGGGCACCGACAAGAAGCTGACGCTCGAACTCGGCGGCAAGGCGGCGAACATCGTGTTCGACGACGCCCCGATGGAGCAGGCGATCGAGGGCATCGTGAACGGCATCTTCTTCAACCAGGGGCACGTGTGCTGCGCCGGCAGCCGCCTGCTCGTGCAGGAGAACGTGCACGACGACGTCGTCGCGCGGCTGAAGGAGCGCCTGTCGACGCTGCGCCTGGGCGACCCGCTCGACAAGAACACCGACATCGGCGCGATCAACTCGAAGGAGCAGCTCGACCGCATCCGGTCGCTGTCGCAGATCGGCGAGGACGAGGGCGCGGAGCGCTGGAGCGCGCCGTGCGAGATCCCGGCGAACGGCTTCTGGTTCGCGCCGACGATCTTCACCAACGTCTCGACGTCGTCGACGATCGCGCGCGAGGAGATCTTCGGACCGGTGCTCTCGGTGCTCACCTTCCGCACGCCCGCCGAGGCGATCGCGAAGGCGAACAACACCCCCTACGGGCTCTCCGCGGGCATCTGGACCGACAAGGGCTCGAAGATCCTCGCGGTGGCCGACAAGCTGCGCGCGGGCGTCATCTGGGCGAACACGTTCAACCGCTTCGACCCGGCGTCGCCGTTCGGCGGCTACAAGGAGTCGGGCTACGGCCGCGAGGGCGGCCGACACGGACTGGCGGCGTACCTCACGGAGAGCGGGGCCTCGCGATGACCCGACTGCAGATCCCCAAGACCTACAAGCTCGCGATCGGCGGGGCGTTCCCCCGCAGCGAGTCGGGCCGCACGTACGAGGTGGCGACGCCGAAGGGCGCGTTCCTCGCCAACGCCGCGCTCGCCTCCCGCAAGGACGCGCGGGATGCCGTCGTCGCCGCGCGCGGGGCGGTCGGCGGCTGGTCGGGCGCCACGGCCTACAACCGCGGCCAGGTGCTCTACCGCATCGCCGAGCTGCTCGAGGGTCGCCGCGAGCAGTTCGTGGAGGAGATCCGCCGGTCCGAGGGGGCGACCCCGGCCGCCGCGTCGAAGCAGGTGGACGCCGCGATCGACGCGTGGGTCTGGTACGCCGGGTGGACCGACAAGTTCACCCAGGTCGCCGGGTCCGGCAACCCCGTCGCGGGTCCGTTCTTCAACCTCTCGGTGCCCGAGCCGACCGGCGTCGTCGTGGTCGTCGCGCCGCAGGGTGTGCCGGGCGGCTCGCTTCTCGGCTTCGTGAACGTCGTCGCGCCGGCCCTCGTGGCGGGCAACACCGTCGTCGCGATCGCCGACGAGCGCCGCCCGCTGTCGGCGATCTCGCTCGCCGAGGTGCTCGCGACGAGCGACGTGCCTGGCGGCGTGGTCAACGTGCTCACCGGGTCGCCGGCCGAGATCGTCCCGTGGCTCGCGTCGCACGCCGACGTGAACGCGCTCGACCTTACCGGCGCGGGAGCGCTCGACTGGGTCGACCTCGAGGTCGCCGCCGCCGACACGCTCAAGCGCGTGACGCGGCCGGCCCCCGGCATCCCGGAGCTGTCGCTGCAACGCATCCTCGCGTTCACCGAGACGAAGACGGTCTGGCACACGAAGTCCACCCTCTGACGTCTCCGCGACCCCCTCGCGGGACCCAGGTCACGGGAAGGTCACGGTGAGGTAACGGAAAGGTAACGCTCCGTGCTATCGTCGTCGCACCCGCAGCAGCGCGGGAACCTGCGACCCGAGGGACGGTTCGATGACGAACCCGTTGCGCGCGGCCTCGGCCGTGCTCGCGACGATGACGACCGTGCTCGTGCTCGTCCTCGCGCCGGGGACCTCGAGCGCCACGGCGGCGACGCTCATGGGTCCGCTGCGCCAACCGGGGGAGCCCGCGTTCATCGCCTCCCACCGCGGCGACCGCGCCACGGCGCCGGAGAACACCGTGCCGGCCTTCGAGGCGGCGATCGCGCAGGGCGCCGACTTCGTCGAGACCGACGTGCGGCTCTCCGCCGACGGGGTCGCCGTGATCATGCACGACGCGACCGTCGACCGCACAACGACCGGCCGCGGCGCCGTCTCCGACCTCACCGCCGCCGAACTCACGGCGCTCGATGCCGGGTCCTGGTACGCGCCGCGGTTCGCGGGCGCGCGGGTGCCGCTCTTCGCCGACTTCCTCGACGTCATCCGCTCCACCCGCGGCGCCGTCACCGCGCTCGTCGAACTCAAGGGGCGCTGGGAGCCCGCCGACGTCGAGCGGATGGTGGCCGACATCCGCCTCCGGGGCCTCGAGGACCGCATCGTCTTCGCGTCGTTCTCGATGACGTCGCTCGACGCGCTGCGGGCCGCGGCGCCGGAGTTCCCGCGCGTGCTCATCCGCCGCGTGCTGCCGATCGACCCCGTCGCCGTCGCCGAGCGGCTCGGCGTCATCGCGCTCATGACCCGCCCGTCGGCGCTGCGCGACCGGCCCGAGGTCGTGACCGAGCTGCACCGCGCCGGCCTCGGCATCCTGCTCTACACGCTCAACACCGAGAAGCGCTGGCGGGATGCCCTCGACTGGGGCATCGACGGCATCGTGACCGACGACTGCGCGGCCCTCGGCACCTGGATCTCCGAGGCGAAGCCCGAGACCTGAGCCGCGGGCGGCCGGCTCACGCGGTCTCGATGAGCGCGCGGTAGAAGGCGATGCCGCGCACGTACTCCGGCACGCGGATGCTCTCGTCGATCGCGTGCAGGCCCGCGAGCTCGGCGCGCGACATCGCGAACGGCGTGAACCGGTACACCGCGGGCGTGAGCTGCGTGAAGTGCCGGCCGTCGGTCGCGCCGAGCATCGCGTAGGGCACCGCGAGGACGCCGGGATGCGAGACCGCGAGGGCGTCGGCGAGCCGCTCCCACGGGCGGCCCTCCGCCGGCGCGACGGGCGGCGGGTCGCCGCCGTAGAGCACGGTGACGCTCACGCCCGGGTCGGCGATGTCGCGGCGGATGCGCTCCAGTTCGGCGTCGAGGGTCGAGCCGGGCGCGATGCGCAGGTTGATCGTCGCGGTCGCGATCTCGGGCAGCACGTTGTCGGCCGCCGCCCCGCGCAGGCGGGTGACGACGCGCGTCGAGCGGATGAGGGCGCTCGCCTCGTCGCTGCCGCGGCCGAGGGCGGCGAGCAGCACGGGCTTGAGCGCGCGCGGGTGCCGGAACGCGAACCCGAGGATGCCGCGGGCGCTGCCGGCGAGGGCGGCGAACATCGGCAGGGCCGTCGGCGGCAGGAAGGCGGGGGGCTGCACCGAGACGCGCGAGATGGCGCGGGCGAGCCGGGCGGTCGCGGTGGGGCGGTCGCGCGGCGGGTGGGCGGCGTGACCGCCGGGCTCGGTGACCCGCAGCTCGATCGCGGCGATGCCCTTCTCGGCGATGCCGATGACGGCGGTCGGCTCGGCGACCCCGGGGAACTGCCCCTGCACGACCGCCCCGCCCTCGTCGAGCACGAACTCGACCTCGACGCCGCGCTCGCGCAGCAGGGCGACCGCGGCCTCCGCCGAGGCGCCCTGCACCTCTTCGTCGCCGCCGAAGCTCAGCCACACGTCGCGCTCGGGCTGGAACCCGTCGGCGAGCAGCGCCTCCACGGCTTCGAGGATGGCGCCGAGCGCCCCCTTGTCGTCGATCGCGCCGCGGCCCCACACGCGCTCGGTGCCGTCGGCATCCGCCGTGAGGTCGCCGGAGAAGGGCTCGTGCGTCCAGCCGGGCTCGTCGGCGGGCACGACATCCCAGTGCGCCATGAGCACGACGGCGGGGCCGGCGGAGCGACCCGCCCAGCGATAGAGGAGCCCGTCCGGCTCGACGCGCGCGAACTCGAGGTGCGCGTGGGTGAGCGGGTAGAGCTCGGCGAGCAGTTCGGGGAAGCGGCGGAAGGCGTCGTCGTCGCGCAGGGCGCGGTCGTCGCGGGAGACGGTCGGCACGCGCAGCAGGGCGCGCAGCCGCTCCGTCACGGCGTCGTGATGCATCCTTCGATGCTAGGCGCGCGCTCCGCGCTCCCAGTCCACGACGACGTCGTTCGGGCCCTCGCCGATCTTCGCGTAGAGCTTCGAGCCCGGGTAGAGCAGCGGCAGCGCGCGGTTGGGGACGCCGTTGCCGACCTGCACCTGGTAGCTCTCGTCGCCCCTGTCGACGGTGAGCACGAGGCCGTGCACGGGGTCGCCCGCGCTCGAGGTCATGTTCATCGGCTGGCTCGAGACGAGCACGACGTTCGCCGGGGTGCCGTTGGCGAGGATCCACGCGGCGCTCTGCGTGCCCTCGGACTTCACCTGCACGTTCGGCACCGGGGAGTTGAAGTCGATCGCGACCTCCTGCGGGTTCTGCGGGTTCACCCGCACCGCGAGGGCCGTCTGACCGGGGACGAGCTGCGGCAGGTAGACCTCCGCGACGCGCTGCACGCACGTCGCCTGGTAGGGCGCCTGCCCGTCGACGTACACCTGGAGGGTGAAGGTGCACTTGCGCTCCACGAGGGAGTTGTTGATCTCGACCGTCATGCTCGAGACGTCGAGGGCGATCAGGTCGCCGCGGGCCAGGATGCCGGTCGCGAGGAGTTCACGGTCGACACCGCCCGTCAGTCCCCGGAACGCGTCGCCGATGCTGTCGAAGAACCCCATGGCGCACATCGTAGGGTTGCAGGGATGGCCGCTACCACCTCCCGTTACGGAACCAAGCCCGATCCGGGATGGCGCCGGCTCGCGCTCGCGCCCGGACTCATCGCCGCGCTCGCCCTGCTGATCGGCGTCACGATCATCGCCGACGGGCCCTTCACCGTCATCCGCTACATCGTCAGCATCTTCGCGCTCATCGTCGCGGTGTTCGCCTTCCAGGCCAAGCACTGGTGGTGGCTGCCGGTGTTCGCGGCGATCGCCGTCGCATGGAACCCGATCTGGCCGATCCCGCTCGACGGCGCCGGGTGGACCGGGGCTCAGTACGTCGCCGCCATCCTCTTCCTGGTCGCCGGGTGGCTCATCAAGGTGCCGATCCCGGAGGACCAGCGTCGTGCCCGCTGAGCCGGCGACGCTCGCGGCGCGGCTGCGCGCCTGGCGTCCCGTGCTCATCGTCGCCGGCGTGCTCCTGGTCGCCGGACTCGTGGCCATCCCGCTCGGCGGCTGGGACACCGTCCAGCTGCAGAGCCGCGTCGTCCCGTCGCATCCGGTCGGTGAGGCGTTCGCCGGTCACCGCGTCGCGACCTCGATCGACGGCGCGTACCTGACCGACGACCACCCGGACGAGTACACCGAGCGCGAGCCGGGCATGACCTACCTCGTCGTCGTCACGACGATGGAGAACGTGACCAAGGAGCCCGAGCTGCCGATCTGGTCGTCGGACTTCCACCCGTTCACGATCCCGGGCGTCATCGAACTGGGGGAGCCGCTCGGCTGGGACGACTACGAGGTGTTCCTCGAGCGCGACCTCACCTCCAACCCGTGGCTGCTGCCCGGGGTGCCGGAGGAGCTGCGGGTGTACTTCCCGGTCCGCACGACCGCGTTCGCCGTCGGGGACGAGATCGCCGTCGGGATCACGGACGCCGACCCCGAGGAGGCCGACCTCTACGTCGGGACGCGGTGGGTGGATCCGCACGTCGCCGTCGAGGTCGCCGTGACGATCGGGGCGGCGCCGTGAACCGCGGACTCGCGCTCGTCGCCGGGCTCGGACTCGTGGCACTCGCCTTCGGCGTGAGCGCCACGACGCCCACGCAGCGCGCGGTCGAGCAGCCGTTCGCCACGCCGGCCGTCCTCGGCGAGGAGGCCGTCTCGCGCCACCTGCTGGTGACCGTGCACGACGTGGCGCTCGCCGACGTGATCGTGCTGGACGCCTGGACCGGCACGACCTCCGGCGTCTGGCTCGTCGGTGAGGCGACCGTCACCGCGACGACGGAGCGCCGCACCCTGCGGGTCGAGGGCTTTCTCGGCGACACGCGCTACATCGAGACCCGCCGGCCGCGGCGCGGGCTGCTCTCCAGCGGCGTCGTGGAGGCGGGGTTCCCGATCACCGGGCCTTTCGCGATCGAACTCCCCGCCGACGTGCTCGACCGCCCGGAGGCGACCGGGTTCGTCGTCAGGTTCGGCGCCGGACTCGACTCGCGCCTCGACGGGGTCGTCGAACTGCGGGTCGACCTCACCGCGCTCGACCACGAGCGCCGGCTCGTGCTCGACGTCGTGCGGGAGGGGGAGCGATGACCGCGTGGTGGCGGCGGAACCGCTGGTACCTGCTCGCGCTCGCCGTGCTCGTGCCGATCGCCGTCGTCGTCGCGCTCGAGCCGCGGTTCTTCCCCTACCTCGAGGCCCAGCAGCCGCGGATCTCCGCGGTCGAGCGGGGCGAGACCGGCGCGTACGGGGGTGCCGAGTTCCGGCTCATCGACCTCGAGGTCTTCGACGGCGAGCGCGTGGGCGCGCCGGCGGGCGGGGATGTCGTCCTCGCGACCGTCGCGGTGCTCATCGTCGAGCCGAGCGACAACGCCTGCCGCGCCTACGTCGTCGCGACCGACGGCCCGGTCGAGCGCCGCTGGGAGCTCGAGCCCTACCTCCGCAGCGACATCGAGCTCGGCGACGCCGACGTGTCGCGCTGCTTCCTCGACACCGCAGGCGCCTCCGAGGCGCGGTTCCTCTTCCTCGTGCCGAGCGGCACCGCCGACCGCGACGGCACCGGGCTCGAGATCGAGATCAGCGCGTCGACGGAGCGGCCGCGGGTGCTGCGGCTGCGCTGACCGCGTCGCCGGCCGGGGCGAACAGCTCCGCCGCCCGGTCGCTGCGCAGGGCGCGGTCGAACGTCGCCGCGACGAGGGCGACCTGGAGGGTCGCGACGATCGCGGCCACGCCGAGTCCCACGGCGTCGCTCGCTCCCGCCCACCAGTTGGTGTCGTGCGGGCCGATGAGCCGGAAGATGCCGATCTTGAGCCACTCGGTCGCCGCCGTCACGACCGCGAATCCGAGCAGATACCCGCCGAGCACGATCGGGCCGCTGCGCCAGATGAGGCGCGCGGCGAGGGCGACGGGATGCCACCGCTCGACGATGCCGGAGGTGAGCGCCGTGCCGAGGCGGCGCAGCCACACCGGCATCCGCTCCCAGCGCGACCGCGCCGTGGATGCCGCGCGCGACGGGCGGGCGGAGCGCGGCATCGTGCCGAAGTAGACGATCGAGGCGAGCGCGAGCCAGGCGAGCGGGAGGCCGACGAGGGTGCCGAACTGGTTCCACACCCACGCGACGGCGTCGCCGGCGAGGGCGATCCCGCTGAACTGCTCGCGCAGGGCGGCCCAGGCATCCACCGCCCAGGCGAACATGCGGCGCGTGGCGAGCCAGTCGCCGAGCAGCCGGAGCAGGTCGCGGAGGACGAAGAGACCGACGAGGATCCACAGCGCCTCGAGGTAGGTCGTCACGAGGCCGACCCAGCGCGGCAGGCGCGGGGCCAGCCGGGCGAGGAGCGTGCGCAGCGCGAACGCGGCGACGAGGATGACGATCGCGACGACGGTGATCTGGCCGAGCGTCTCGTTGGTGCCCCAGTTCTCCTGCAGCGTCGAGGCGAAGTAGAGGTCGACGACATCCTCGCGCACAAGGTTCCACGCGACGTAGAGCAGCAGGAACGGCAGGACGGTGGAGAAGACGGTGTCGCCCCACATCCGGGAGTGGGTCGGCGCGACGTCGCCCGTGCGCGCGGCGTCGAGGGTCTGGAGCGAGGAGAGCTCGTCGCGCACCGCGAGGAACATCGCGACGTAGGCGACGAGCATCGCGAGGATGCCGATCGGCAGGACGAGCAGCCCCAGGTTCTCGTCGATGTTGAGCAGATAGCCGCCGACCCGGAGGACGAGTGCGCGGATCGTCCAGCCGACGAGGAACCAGACCAACAGGGCGGGCCAGCACCGCGCGAGGATGCGGAGCGCGGTGGACAGCACGTGGCGATCCTAACCGGGGCCCCCGCGCGCGTGTCGGCGTCGCTGCGCTAGACTGAGGGCGCTCCCGCCCACCGGTCAAGCCGGGTCTGGGAACGCAATCGCGGAGCAGTCCGGATCTCGACAGCAGATCCACCCGCTTTTTCTGCAATCCGACTCCCGGTCCCGGGGGTCCAAGGAGACCGATGAGCCCTTCCGGGCAGACTCAGAAGCCGTCGACGCGTAAGCGCTCGGGCGGTCAGCAGCGTCGCCGCGCGCACCAGGACGAGACGGGCATCATCCCGATCCTCGCCCGCACCGTGCGCACGATCGAGAACTCGGCCGAGCGCGGCAAGGTGAACCCGAGCAACCGCACCCGGTTCCGCGTCGTCGCGGCGCTCGTGCGCGAGGAGCGTGCCCGCATCAAGGGCGACACGACGCTCACGGATGCCGAGCGCACCAAGGAGCTCACGCGCCTCGACGGCATCGCGACGATCATGGCGAAGACCGCCGCGCGCGACACCTCCCTCATCCAGCTGCTCACCGACACGGCGCCCCTGTCGCCGGCCGCGCAAGAGGTCAAGCGGGCGATGCTGCTCGAAGCCGGTGCGGAGCTCTCGCCGGAAGACCTCGTCGTCGTGACCGAGGCGCCCGCGCCGCGCGAAGAAGAGAAGCAGGTCGTCCCGCAGTCGGTGCGCCAGTACCAGATGGCGAACCCGTTCCTCGCCCCCGACTTCAGCGCCGTCGCCGCCGCGCAGGCGCCGACCGCCGGGCGCCTGGCCAACTGGGAGCTCATCGAGCCGCTGTTCCGCTCGTTCGAGGTCGGGGCCGGCGGGGGAGCGGCGAGCATGGAGTTGCCCGAGGCGCGCTCGCTCGCGGCCGCCGGCGGCAAGGAGCTCATGCGTCACCAGGCGCGCTTCATCGAGAGCGCGCGCCAGGGACACCGCACCTACCTGCTCGCGGACGAGCCGGGTCTCGGCAAGACCGCCCAGGCCCTCCTCGCCGCCGAGGCGGCGCACGCCTTCCCGCTCGTCGTCGTCGTGCCCAACGTCGTCAAGATCAACTGGGCCCGCGAGGTCGAGAAGTGGATCCCGCAGCGCACCGCGACCGTCGTCTACGGCGACGGCGACGACCTGGATGCCTTCGCCGACGTCGTCATCGTCAACTACGAGGTGCTCGACCGCCACGTCGCCTGGCTCTCCCGCCGCGGCTTCAAGGGCATGGTGGTCGATGAGGCGCACTTCATCAAGAACAAGGAGTCGCAGCGCTCGCGCAACGTGCTCGCGCTCTCCAAGAGCATCCGCGCCGTCACGCCCAACGCGCTCTTCGTCGCCCTCACCGGAACCCCGCTGATCAACCAGATCGAGGACTTCCGGATGATCTGGCAGTACCTCGGCTGGATCGACGACAAGAAGCCGCTCGCGACCCTCATGCGCAAGCTCGAGGAGACCGAGCTCACCCCGGGCGACCCGGGCTTCTTCGCCGCCGCCCGCGAGGCCGTCGTCGAGATGGGCATCGTGCGCCGCAAGAAGGTGGATGTCGCCGCCGACATCCCCGCGCGCCGCATCGCCGACATCCCCGTCGAACTCGACGGCGAGGCCGGTCGCTCGATCCGCGAGGCCGAGCAGGCGCTCATCGCCCGCCTCGTCGAGCGCTACCGCCGCGTGCTCGCGTCGCGCCCCGACAGCGAGCCGGAGGACGTCATCCGCCTCGTCGCGGCCGCCGAGCTCGAGGAGTCGCGCAGCGCGACGTCGGGTGGCGACAACGTCTTCACGATGGTGCGCAAGATCGGTCAGGCGAAGGCGGTGCCGGCGGCGGACTACACCGTCAACCTCGCCCGCAACGTCGGCAAGGTCGTGTTCTTCGCCAAGCACATCGACGTCATGGATGCCGCGGAGGAGTACTTCGCCAAGGCGGGCGTGAAGACGGTGTCGATCCGCGGCGAGCAGTCGACGAAGGCGCGCACCGCCGCGATCGACGGCTTCACCAACGACCCCGACGTGAAGATCATCGTCTGCTCGCTCACCGCGGCCGGCGTCGGCATCAACCTCCAGGTCGCATCCAACGTCGTGCTCGCCGAGCTCTCGTGGACGAACGCCGAGCAGACGCAGGCGATCGACCGCGTGCACCGCATCGGGCAGGAGCTGCCGGTCACCGCGTGGCGCATCATCGCCGCGGGCACGCTCGACGGCCGCATCTCGGAGCTCATCGACGCGAAGGCCGGCCTCGCGGCGCGGGCCCTCGACGGCGAGGCGTTCGACGACTCGGCCGAGGGCTCGGTGCAGCTCGAGGCCCTCGTCTCCCTGCTGCGCGACGCCGTGGGGGAGTGACCGCAGGCCCGGGCCCGGAGCATCCGGGGAAGTCTCAACTATCTAGTGAAACTTGACGGGTTCCCCTGAACATCACGGATGGGTAACGTCTTTCTCGCCGGACGGGTCAAACCGGAAGGCGACAGAAGGGCCCTCGACGCTCGACGAACCCCGGCTTGCCGGCGGAACGCGGCGATCGGGGGCCCTTCGTCAATTGCGCCCGCCCCTCGACCGCGGCCTCGGGCGCGACAGACGCACCGTTCTGTTTTGTACCCCGATTAGTCCCCCTAGTTGCGGACACCCCCACTGGGGACAGCGCAGGATTTGTTGCCCTGACTAGTGTCGGGAGTGCACTAGTTGGGGGACTAGCCGGACGGCGGTGATCTCGTCACCAACGCGGGTCGCGAGTACGGGGGTAGGAGCGACCACAGCGGACGACATCACCGCCGTCAGTATTTGACGTTCAACCCTCGGCGGGCTGATCCGCGAGATGCCCTTTTCTGCGCATCTCGCGCGCCAAGGCTGCAGAAATCGGCATCTCGCGGGCCAAGCCCGATCGCCTGGATCGAGCACTGAACGGCCCGAGTCCTAGACCCGGGGCCGTTCGTGATGGGTGCGGCGGTCGATCATCGACCACACCGTGGGCGTGAGCTCGGGGTAGGCGAGGCCGATCTGGCGGAGCATCCGGTAGTCCACCTCGGGGGTCGGGCGGCGTTCGCCGTCGGCCAGGATGAGCTCGGCGCGCAGCATGAGCACGACGAGCTCGTCGACGCTCGGGATCTCGTCCATGAACGCCCACGGATCCTCGCCGGCGCGCAGCCGCTCGACGACGACGGTGCCGAGTTCGTCCTGCGCCTCGGCGCGGAGCACCTCGAGGCTCGCGCGGCGGGGCTGCCCGGAGCCGAGGGAGGTCATTCCCCGAGCCTACGCCGCCCCGCCGACCGCGCCCTGAGCCCGGCCCGGCGCGTGCGCCCGGTTAGGGTGGATGAGTGCCGAGGCTCGCTCGACTGTCCGCCCTGTCCGCGATCGGAGTGCTGCTCGCACTCGGGGGAGTGGGGGCCGCGGCGGCCTCCCCGGGCGCCCCGGACGTGCGCGTCGCTCACGCCGACACCGACGATTTCGAGATCGAGTCGTTCCACAGCGACTACGAGCTGATCCGGGATGCCGACGGCCACGCCCGCCTGCAGGTCACCGAGACGATCGTCGCGGTCTTCCCCGACTTCGACCAGAACCGCGGCTTCTACCGCGACATCCCCGAGTACCGCCACGGCGTGCAGCTCTACACGATCGCCCAGTCGGTCGTGGACGAGAACGGCGACCCCGTGCCGTACTTCACCGAGTACTACGAAGACTTCTACTCGATCGGCCTCGGCGACGACTCGTTCGTGCACGGTCGGCAGACCTACGTCATCACCTACCGCCAGGTCGACGTGGTCGAGGCGTTCGCCGACACCGGCTACGACGAGTTCTACTGGGATGTCAACGGCACCGGGTGGGCGCAGCGCTTCGGCCCGACGAGCATGACGCTGCGGGTCGACGCCGAGGTCGCCGAACTGCTCACCGGCAACGCCGAGTGCTACTCGTGCGACGAGGACATCGTCGCCGAGCCGCAGGAGGACGGGTCGGTGGTGTTCACGACGTCCGCCGAGTCGCTGCGGCCGTACGAGTCGCTCACCTTCGCGATCGAGTTCGCCCCCGGCACGTTCGAGAAGGGTCCGGTCGTCATCCCGCCGTCGGATGACCCCGACTGCTGCTACTCCGACGAGCCGCAGCCGTCGTGGTGGGACACCACCGCGCCCCTCGTGTTCGGCGGCGGCGGGGGTCTGCTGCTCACCTTCATCGCGTCGACGACGCAGGTCGCCGACCGCTCGCGGCGCACCGGCCCGAGCGACATCATCGTGCCCCAGTACACGCCGCCGAAGAACCTCAACGTCATGGTCGCGGCCTACGTCGCCGGCTATCCCGGCAAGGCGTTCGCGGCGCAGCTCGTCGACCTCGCCGTGCGCGGCAACATCCGCCTCCTCGACGACGCCCCCGACTCCCGCGCGCGCTTCGAGGCGCAACTGGTGCACACCGACGGGCTCGACGACCTTGAGACGCAGTTGCTGCGCGCGGTGTTCAACGACCTCACCCCGGGCTGGCGGGTGTCGGTGGATGCCGGCAACAGCGGCATCGGCCGCCGCATCAACTCCGTCTACCGCGCCGTCGACAAGCGACTCAAGGACTCGGGGCTGCAGGGCCGGCCGCGTCCGACCGTGCTGTGGAGCATCCTCTTCGGGCTGTCCCTCGTCGTCGTCGCGATCACCGGGCTCAACGCGCTGCGCGCCCTCGACGGCCCGTTCCCGGAGTTCGCGGTCATCTCCGCCGGTGTCGCGGTGTGGGCGGCGTTCGGCGTGTGGGGCCGGCGCTCCACGGTCGCGACGCTGAGCTCGCGCGGCCGCGCGATCAACGACCACCTGCTCGGGCTGAAGGACTACATGCAGCTCGCGGAGGAGGATCGCATCCGGATGCTGCAGAGCCCGGAGGGCGCCGAGCGGGTGAGCGTGGATGTCGGCCTCGACGTGCGCGACGAGCGCCAGATGGTGAAGCTCTACGAGCGGCTGCTGCCCTACGCCGTCATCTACGGCATCGAGGGTCAGTGGGCGAACGTCCTCACCGTGAAGGCGGTCGAGACCCAGGTGCCGGTGCTCTGGTACAGCGGCCACGACCTGTCGGCCTGGCGGCTGGATTCGACGATCAAGAACCTGCGCCGGCTCGCCCCCGAGCCCGCGCGGCCCGCGGCTCCGGCGCCGGTGCGCTCGAAGAGCAGCAGCGGCAGCGGCTGGGGCGGCTTCGGCGGCTGGAGCAGCGGCTCGTCGAGCGGCGGCTGGCGCGGCTCGTCGGGGTCGTCGTTCTCGAGCGGTTCCCGAGGCGGCGGGTTCTCGGGCGGCGGAGGCGGAGGCGGCGGAGGCCGCGGCCGCTAGGCCCGCGACCCCCGACCGCGCTACAGAACCGTCCCGCCGCCGTCTGCGGTGGTCCCCGGGCTCACGAGCCCGCCGTCCTCCGAGGTGTCGCGCGGCGGCTCCTCGCGGCTGCCCGAGTCGTGCCCGGGCACCGCGTCATCCACCTTCTCCACCTGCAGATCGGCGTCGGGCGTCGTGCCGTCGGTGATGTCGCGGTCGTCGCTCACGAGATCCTCCAGTTGGTGGGGTGCTGGATGTCGGGGCCGTCGAGGTGGTCGGCGACCTCCGGGTCCTTGTCGAGGGTGATCTCGTCCGTCGTCGGCGCACCGCCGGGCTCGCCGTCCCCGGTGTCGCCGGCGCCGGGCTCGGCCTCGCCGGTGACGGGTCCGCCGCCCTCGGGGCCGCTCGTCTCGAGGTGCTCGTCGCCCAGCTCGGCCGGGGTCAGCTCGTCGGCGTCGCTCATGCGGTCTCCTCCCGCTGCTCGTCGAGGGTGAGTTCTTCGTCGGCGCCCATCGCGTCGGGGTCGCCGGGCGATCCGCCGCCGGTGGCGTCGCCGCCGTCGGGGGTGGCGAGGTCGGGCGCGTCGGCCGCGCCGGCTCCGACCGCGCCGTCGGGGTTCTGGTCAGGGGTGCTGTCGCTCGTGCTCATCGCCCCAGTCCACGCGCATCCGGCGCCGATTGTCCACGGGGTTGTTTCCGCCCGGGCGTCGAGCTAGGACGGAGGAATGTTCGGAGACACGCTGATCGTCGGGATCGTCATCACGCTGCTCGCGGTCGCTCTGGCGGCGACGATCGGCGTCATCCTGTTGCGCCGCCGTCGCAGCGACGGCAAGAAGACCCCGCCGCCCCCGGTGAACTGACCCCTCACCCACCCCCACCCGCGGGTTGAGGAGCGGGCCGCGCAGCGGCTCGCGTACCGAAACCCGACCCGCGACGAGCGTGGGTTTCGATACGCGCTGCGCGCTACTCAACCCGCGGGGGCGGGGGCGGGGCTCGTCAGGCGGATGAAACCCGACAGCTCGGCGAGCCCCTGCGGTTTCACGGGCAGGTAGTCGCGCAGCGCGGGGGAGTGCACGAGGTAGGCGGCCCACTTGCCGCGCGAGATGGCGACGTTGAGCCGGTTGCGCTGGAGCAGGAAGGAGATGCCGCGCGGCACGTCGGCGGCGCTGGATGCGGTGAGCGACACGATCGCGATCGCCGCCTCCTGACCCTGGAACTTGTCGACCGTGCCGACCGGCACCTCGGCGAGGCCTTCGGCGGCGAGCGAGCGTCGCAGCAGGTCGACTTGGGCGTTGTAGGGCGCGACGACGATGACGTCGGTGGGGCGGATGGCGTCATCCCGCCCGGTCGTCGGATCGCGCCACGGCATCCCGATGTGGCTCTTCACGAGGTCGACGACGGCGCGGCACTCCTCGGGGCTCTCCACCGAGTTGCCGGCGTGCTCGACCGGCATGGGGTGCAGGCCCGGCTCGACGCCGACGAGTTCGCGCGTCGAGGTGACCGGGTCGGCGCCGAGGCGGCCCTCGTAGGAGAGGTCGCTCACCGCGGCGGTGAGCGCGGGATGCATCCGGTAGGTGCGGTCGAGGAAGTAGCCGAGGTGCTCGGGCAGCACGTCGTGGCCGTCGGAGAGCCAGCCGAGCGCGGAGGTGTCGATCGGCTCGGGATGCGTGCCCGTCGTCACCTGCGGCAGCTGCTGCGGGTCGCCGAGCAGCAGCATCCGCTTCGCCGCGACCGACACCGCGATCGTGTTGGCGAGCGAGTACTGGCCCGCCTCGTCGATGACGAGCAGGTCGAGGATGCCGCGGGGCACCTTGCCGGGGTTGGCGAAGTCCCACGCGGTGCCGCCGAGCACGAATCCGGCGTCGTGGTGGGCCGAGATGAACGGCGGGATGTCCTCGTTGCGGTCGAGCACCGTCCAGCCGGGCGGGGTCTCATAGCCGCCGCCGCGCGGCTTCTTGCCGATCCGCTCGGCGGGGACGCCCTCCTGCAGGACCCGGCGTAGCAGGTTCTCGATGACCTCGTGCGACTGGGCGACGACGCCGACGCGCCAGCCGAGCTCGGTGACGAGGTGGGCGATGACCTTCGAGCCGACGTACGTCTTGCCCGACCCCGGAGGGCCCTGCACCGCGAGGTAGGAGTCGTCGAGGCGCTGGAGGGTGTCGACGATCGCCGCGGGCACCCCGTCGATGCCGACCGGCTCCAGCCCCTGGTCGTCGACGGTGCGCGGCGGGATGCGGCGCAGGATGTCGAGCGCCGCCTGTTTCGGGAACCGCGGGAGGGCCTCCGCGAGGGCCCCGCCCCAGGCGAGGATCGCCTCCCGCTGCGCCTTCGTCGGCACGGGAGCCTCCGGCGTCAGCGCGACCGGGAAGCCGCTCCAGGTGTCGCCGCCGACGCCCGCGTTCTCGTCGAGCACGACATCCGCGATCTCGCCGCCGAGGCCTTCGACGAGTTCCGCCGACAGGATCCCCTCGCCGCGGTTGTGCTCGCCGCGGCGCCCGGGCTGGGCGTTGATGAGCGGCGGCAGCGGCGGCTCGTACATGACGAACGGTCTGCTCCCCGGGCCGAGTCGCGACCCGGGCGCGAGCCGGCCGCGCAGCCGGATGACGCGCGACTCCGACCGCTTGCCCGGCGGCATCCGCCAGTCTTCGACGATCGTCGCCGAGTGCACGCGGAACACGTCGCGCGTGTCCTCCCAGTCGTCGAGGTCGAGGGTGTGCCGGGAGAAGTGCTCCCACCAGTACGACTTGTCTTCCCGCCGGTGGTACTCGATCGCGGCGGCGGCGAGGCCGATCGCGGCCTGGTCGGGTGTGCGCTCGGTCGCCGGGATGCCCTCGATGTGCGCGTAGAGCCGTTCGCGGACCTCGCTCTCGGCCGTGTCGAGCGGGCGCTCGGGCGTCGCCGCGTCGACCAGCCGGGCGAGCGGCTCGACGCCGTTCTCGCGGGCGCGCTCGAGCAGCCAGTCGCGCAGGCGGTGGGTGGAGACGCAGTCGTACTCGTTGTAGGCCCGGATCTCCTCCAGCTTCGCCGCCGCCTCGTCGGTCGCGCCGGCATCCCGCAGCAGCGTGTAGTCGACGTAGAACTGGATGCTCTCGTCGCCCTTCTTCAGGTCGCCGGTGCGGAGCTCGTCGCCCATGTAGAGCGGCTCGAGCTTCTTGATCGAGTAGCTGTTCTCGGAGATGCGGATGCTGCGCCGCACGATCGGGTAGAGGTCGACGAAGACGTCTTCGGTGAGCAGCTGGTCGAGCACCGCCTCGCCGACGCCGTAGCGCGCCGAGAGCGACAGCAGGTGGGCGCGCTCGTAGTCGGCGTAGTGGTAGATGTGCATCCCGGGATGCGTCGTACGCCGCTCGACGACGAAGTTCAGGAAGTCTTCGAGGGCCTTCTTCTCCTCGGCGCGGTTGTGCGCCCAGAACGCCGTGAACTTCTCCGTCACCGCGGGAGTATCGCCCGGGCGCGTATCCGACCCCTCCTGGGGTTCCAGCGTGACGAGCCCCCACAGGTAGTCGAGCCCCCAGCTGGTTCCGTCATCGGTCCACAGCGGATCCCCTTCGAAGTCGAAGAAGATGTCGCCGGCATCCGGCTCCGGCAGTTGCGCGAGCCCGCCGGGGGAGGCGACCTCGAAGCGCACCTCGCCCTCCGCGCGCGGCGTGAGCTGCATCCGCGCCTGCGCCCGCAGCTTCGCGAGCGCGGTGTCGCTGACGCCGTCGACGCTTCCCGTGCCGGCGGCGAGCTCGTCGAGGGTGTGGATGCCCGCCTCCGCGAGCCGCGCGCGCTGCGTCGTGCGCATGCCGGCGACGAGCAGCACGTCGCGCGTGCGCTCCACCTCGGGCGTGCACCACTCGCAGCGTCCGCACGCGGTGTAGCCGGGCGCGCCCCACGCGAGCGGCTCGTCGTCGGCGAGCCGGGCGTCGATCATCTGTTTCAGCCGCGCGACCCGGTCGTGGAACACGGGCTCGATGTCGGCGAGCTTGTGCGGGGACTCCTGCCCGTCACCGAGCAGCAGGTACGCGGTCGGGGCGACCGGGATGCCGTGCTTGCGCAGCTGGTCGGCGTACGCCGCGAGCTGCAGCAGCGCGGTGACGCGGGCCGTGCGGGCGAGTTTGGTGTCCCACACCTGGTACGCCGGGGCTGCCGCGGGAGCAGCGGCTTCCGGGCGCGAATCGAGATCGTCGCTGTCTCGGATCAGGAAGTCCGCGAAGCCGACGAACCCCGTGCTGCTGCCCTCCGGCTCGTCGATGAACGTCGCCTGGAAGACGACATCCTTCCCCGCCCGCAGCGCCGCGAGCGTCTCCTCCTGCGCGACCTTGAGCACCTCGGGATTCCCGCGGTCGTCGCCGGTCTCGATCTCGGCGACCGACCCGGGGAACTGCCGCCTGTACCGCTCGAGCGCGCGCTCCTCATGCGCCCCGCCGAGTTCGCTCGCGCGCGCGAGCATCGCGTCTTCCGCATCGTCGATCATCGGGATGCGGCCGAGCTTCGCGTCGAGCTTCCGCATGAGCGCCCACTCGCACTCCACCGCCGCCTTCAGGTCGGAGGCGCTGTAGTACACCCGCAGCGCGGGGGAGGTGCGGACGAACATGCTGCCACGGTATCGGTGACCGCAGACGGCCTAGAGGCGATTGTTGGATCGGCGGCCGGCCCTGGAAGCAAGTAGCGGCCGCGCAACGTAGGCGTGGTGCACTGACCAAGTCGGTACTCGTAGATAGCCTCGTCTGGGAGGTAGTTGGCCATGTCGAACACCACAGACTTGATCGAGATCATCAAGCAGCTCGCGGAGGAGCACGAGACCTTCACAAGCGACGACATTCGCCCCCTGCTGCCGTCCGGTGTGCGCGCAACCGAGATCCCAGCCGCCGTTGCTAAGGCACGCCGCGATGGGCTAATTGAGGAAGTCGACCGCGTCAAGTCGACCATTCCAGAACGTAAGGGCAGCCTGGTTCCGGTGTTTCGTCGTCCTGGGTCCGCCCTCGCGCTCGCCGTGCGTAATGGGTCAGGCGAAGGGCCCGGCCCGGGTGGGTCTGCGCTCGGCGATACCGCCGCCCAAGTAGTAGCGCTCAAGGAGCATCTCAATGCTCGTGGCTATATCTGCGGCGTCGAGGAAGTCGCCACCTATCTCTTGATGCTCGCGTCGAGCAGCTGGGTGATCCTGGCCGGGCCCTCGGGAACCGGTAAGTCCAGCTTGGTTTCTCACGTCGCGGAACTCCTTGGCGGAGTTTTTCATGACGTACAGGTGAAACCCAACTGGGTCTCCTCGGAGGACAGCCTTGGCTACTACTCCGAGATCTCGAAGGATTTTGTTCCCGGTGTTGTCACGGAGGCACTTTCTGCCGCGTCACGCGATTCAGCGCGTCTACACTTTGTTCGCTTTGATGAGATGAATCTCGCGTCGCCGGAATATTATCTGGCCGAACTGCTTAGCGCCGGCGAGTCCTGGTCATCGAACGCCTCTGGCGGCAAGCGTTCGAATGCTATCCAGTTGCCTCCAATGCCCCGAGGCGTCGAGCGTCCGGACGTCTATTTGTCCGACAACGTCTTCTTGGTAGGAACAGTTAACGTTGATGAGACTACGCGCTCCCTAAGTCCCAAGGTCCTCGACCGCAGTCTTGTCTTGCCTCTTCATTTTGTCGATTTTTCGACAGTCCCTGGCTCAGAGTCACCGATCGCACAGCCCTCCACGTTTGATGCCGTGCTTGCGTTGCTAACGGACCGTCCTCGTTCACTTGCCTCCCTCGCGCCCGATCCACGGCACGTTGAGGAGGTTGCGCAAGTCTTCTCCGGTCTGAACGATGCCGCGTTCGGTCTTGGTGGCCCAATCGGTTACCGCCAGAGAGACATGGTCGTGACCATGCTTGAACTCGCGAGTCGGTATGAGTTGCACGAAGTCCTATCGCTTGACACGGTGCTGGATATCGGAATTCTGGGTTCTGTCCTTCCGAAATGGCAAGGTTCAAGCGCGGCGGCTGCGGGTGCCCTTCGCCAAGCGCTGGGCCTGCTGCTGGATGTCAGCCTCGCTGATGACGCCCCGTATGAAGTTCTGGCCACACACGCCGCGAAGTCCAGGTTTCCAAGATCGGCGGGCAAGCTCATCGAAATGATGAAGCAATTCTCGAAGCTCGGCTACTTCAGCGCGTGGTAGGCGGTTCGACCTTGCTGCAGGTGGTCCTGGGTGATTACGTCCTGTCTGCAGTATCGGCTTCTGGCGCTCCGGACTTTGGAACAGGAGCTGAAGCGCGAGTCGACATTGCGGTCCAAGGGACGCGGAAGGCCTTTGTTCGGATTTTAGATGCGGAGTACGAGGTCACACCGGGTGGGTCGATTGTCGCTACGCGAACTCCGCTCCTAACTGAGAACTCGGAGATCGCAATCTACGTCACGGGTCCGGTTCCGAGCGCTCTCAGAACTGCGCCTCGAGCCGATTCCTCGCGAGAATTGTTTTCTCGAGGTGGCTTTCAGCACTTTGCTGTGCGTTATCGCGGCGCCGTCGGAGAAGTCGCTTGGACGTGGCAGACGCCTGTTGGAACGGTAACGATAGGCCTCGAGTGCTTTCCGTCCAAGTTGGACTACAGAAGCGACTTCGAGGCCATACGAAACGATCTCGAGGCGGTGGCACCATCGTTGACGGCGTCGGCCTGGGGGGCGGCCGGAGGTGGATTTTCCGAGACGTCCGGGCAAGCGCAAGTCAGCGAGCTGGAGTGGCTCGAGCTCGTGCGGCGTCATCATCAAGAGCTCCGGGACGCGATCGCGCTGTTGCTCCCTAACCTTCGCCGCCAACTTGGTACAAGCAGGGTCGTAGTGCCTCTTGAGCGCATGCGGCGCGCAAGACCGACTAGCCGGAGGGCCTATGGCCTGCGGCGACCGGGGACACTCGTGCAGGTCACGGCATTGTCCGAAGATGAGTCGACTCCGATCAACGGACACTTGAGATGGGAACTAGAGCGTCTGCGGGCCATCGCAGTTTTCGTTTCGTCTGCCTCATGGTTCGAGCAGTTGGACCCGAATCTTCGTGAGCCGGTTGAAATGCTCACCTCAGAACTAGCTGCCTGGTGTAGCCGGCTGAATTCGATCCGACCCGTGTCTGCGACGCCGAGCCTTCATGTGCGACTTCGCGATCCAGTATATGAGAAGGCTTTTCGTTCAATACGAGCATTGCGTGCTGGGTTGGAGCCGCTCAAGGATGCTCAGCCGGTGGGGCTAAAGGACCTGCCGACGCTTTACGAGTACTGGGTCTTCGTACGCCTGGTCGAGATTCTAAGGAAGGCCTATCCGCATCTACGATCGCGCACAGCCCCTCTCGTCCGAAGAGCGGGCGCAGATCTGGTTCTAGCGCCTGGCAGTGCCTCCGAGGTTGTCCTGGCGGATGACAGCGGTCACGTCGTGCGGTGTCAGTACAACCGGCTCTTCACGCAACTGCCCACTACCAACCAGAAGCCCGACGCGGTGATCTCTATAAGCGGTGTTGAGAAGACCTTGATCGTAGACGCCAAGTATCGTCTGGGCCGCGACCAAGAATATGTGCGGCGGTACGGCGTTGTCGGGCCCCTAGCGGAAGATATCAACGTGCTGCACAGGTATCGTGATGCGATCGTGGCTCCTCAGGAACCTCACCGGCGTCTGTCGAACGCGGGCATCATCGCCTTCCCAGGTGAGGACTCCGCACGGTACCGACGTCATCGGTTCTTCCGGAGCTGGCACGCCGTGCGGATCGCGGGAATCCCAATGCTGCCTTCTGCGTTGTCTTTGATGGAAGAGACGATCTTGGGATACCTCGCGAGCGGTGCCGGAGATCACGAGACCAATCTGGAGAGTGCATGAGTCTTACCGTCGCCGACGTCTTTGCTGGCTGCGGGGGGCTCTCCCATGGCTTCATGCGTACGGGAAATTTCGACGTCGTTCTTGGAACTGACATCGATCCGCTGGCGCTGGACACCTTCCAACACAATCACGCCAGGCTGGGGGCGAACCCCGTCTTGGTAGCGGGCGACATTCGGGATCTGGCCCCTGATGAGCTAGGAGCGCTGCTCGTTCCTCGAGGCATAGCAAGGGAGGGTGATCTTGACGTCCTAGTCGGGGGGCCCCCGTGTGAGGGCTTCAGCCAGAACCGACGCCACGAGGTCGTTACGGCAGGCGGTGACCGCCGCTTCACCAGGAATCCCCTAGACAGCTCCGATCCCAGGAACGACCTTTTTCGCTACTTCCTCAATTTTGCGTTATTGATGCGCCCAAAGGTGGTCGTTATTGAAAATGTCCCACAGATGGTCACATCGCACCGTGGGGCCACCGTTAGAGAGATCGAGCGATCGTTGGGTCGTGCCGGATACTCCACTAGCTGGCGTGTCTTGAATGCCGCTCAGTTTGGTGTTCCGCAAGCGCGGCGGCGTGCTTTCGTCGTCGCCACACGCGAGGATGTCGCTCCCTTCAGTTGGCCCGTGCCTACTCACGGGTCGCCGGGGACTGGGTTGATTCCTACGATCACAGTTCATGACGCTATTGCTGATCTTCCTGATGCGACGGAGTACGAGCTAGGAAGACGCGACATCGCGCTGTACCGCGAAGCGCATTCGGCGTTCGCTCAGAGCATGCGAAGTGCGCTCGGGACGCCAATGAATCACGTTAGGCGCGTTCCGGGCGAACGTGTGTTGGCACGACTTCGAGCCATGAAACCTGGCATGATCGCGTCCGATCTACCGGAGCATTTGAGGACGCGCTCGGCCTACTACAACAGCTACGGTCGCCTCTCATGGGACAGGCCCGCAAAGACGATCACCAAGAGCTGCAACTACTTGGGGTCGGGTTGCTTTGGGCATCCCGTGGAGGACCGTGGTATCACCATGCGAGAGGCGGCGCGACTGCAGAGCTTTGACGACGACTTCGACTTTCTCTCAGCGTCAGAGCCGCACGTCGCTAAGATCATCGGTGGCGCGGTGCCGCCGGTCCTGGCCGCCACGATCGCCAGGAACGTGGCGGCTGCTATAGCCGCTTGACTGCGGCCTCCTCGAGTGCCCGCCTAGAGAAGACCGGCACTCGCACGCGAAGGGGCGGCCGTCCAGATGTTGGGAGCCGCCACAGAGGTACGTCCGCGTGCTGAAGAGCCTCCGCGGGGGACGTGCGCCACATGATTCGCCGTAACCTCGGTCGCCCGCTCCGTTCGGCTACTCACCGTCAGCATCGATGGGTCCTGAGTGCTTGGCCCCTTGGGTCTCGAGGATTAGCGCTTCTATCCGATCCGCCACAGTGAATGCAGATTCGTGTTCCCAGGCACGGATTACGGTCCAACCGGCCGCTCGAAGAGCGGATTCCTGTCTGCGGTCTCGTTCCACGTTCCCGGCAATTTTCGGGCCCCAGTAGTCGCTGTTGGTTCGCGGCTGAGAACCGTGAACTGGGCAGCCATGCCAGAAGCAGCCGTCAATGAACACAGCAATCTTCCGCCGTGTGAAGACAATATCTGGGCGGGTTACGATGCCACACGCGTCGATTCTGAGGTCGCGGCGATAGCGGAGACCTCGCCTGTGAAGAACCCGTCGTACAGCAAGCTCTGGTCGCGTGTCTCGTCGCCGGTTTCCGCGCATCCGAGTAGCGACGGCCGGGCCATCTGATCGCACAGGGAATGATAAGCCTGCGGCGCTGCCTGGGCGGTCATGCTAACGTCGCACCCGCAATGAAGAGGTGAGCACCCCAAGTCCCGCGTCCGAGGCTGAGCCCGGCGGGAGTCGTCTCGATTCCGAGATCGGTGCCCCATGTCATCCACGTTCCTTCCTGTTGTCGCGCGCGGCGTCGAGCGCTCCTACGGCGATCGCCGCGTGCTGTCCGGCGTCGACGTCGTCGTGCCGCCCGGGGCGCGCGTCGGGCTGATCGGCGAGAACGGGGTCGGCAAGTCGACGCTGCTGCGCATCCTCGCGGGGGTGGAGGTCCCGGATGCCGGCGACGTCTCGCGCCCGGCACGCACCGGGATGCTGTGGCAGGAAGCCCCCGTCGACGAGCGGGCGACCGTGCGCGAGCTGCTCGACGAGTACACGCGCGAGTTGCGGTTGATCGAGCGGGAGTTCGAGGATGCCGCCGCCGCGCTCGACGGCAGCGCGGCGGCTGAGGCGCGGTATGCGAGGGCGCTCGATGCGGCAGAGCGAGCGGAGGTGTGGACGCTGGATGCCCGGCGAGGCGAGGTGCTCGAAGGTCTCGGGGTCGGGGGTTTCGATCCGCGACCGGTGGAGCCGGGCACGACTCAACCCACGATCTCCCAACTCTCGGGTGGGCAGCGGAGCCGGGTGGCGCTCGCGGGGTTGCTGCTCAGCCGGCCGGATGCGCTCATCCTCGACGAGCCGACCAACCACCTCGACGACGAGGCCGTCGCGTACCTCGTCGCGCAGTTGCGGGCGTGGCGGGGCCCGGTGATCTTCGCGAGCCACGACCGCGCGTTCCTCGACGAGGTCGCCACCGAGCTCGTCGACCTCGACCCCGATCGCTCGCGCACGGCGACGCGGTACGGCGGCACCTTCACCGACTACCTCGACGAGAAGCGCCGCGAGCGCGAGCGCTGGGAACAGCAACACCGCGCCGAGCAGGACGAGCTCGCGCGCCTCGCCTCCGTCGCGAGCACGACGGCGCGGCAGGTCGCGCCCGGCCGCCCACCCCGCGACAACGACCGCTTCATCCACGCTTTCAAGGGCGCCCGGGTGCAGACGGCGGTGAGCCGACGGGTGAAGGATGCCGAGCGCCGCCACGACCTGCTCGCCGCCACGCAGGTGCGCAAGCCGCCGCCGGTGCTGCGCTTCGCGGGCATCCCGGGCGGCGTGACGGCGCCGGAGGGGACCCTCGTGGATGTCGTGGGGCTACACATTCCGGGGCGGGTGAGCGTCGAGCGGCTGACCATCGCCGCAAACGACCGGGTGCTCGTCACCGGGCCGAACGGGGCGGGGAAGTCGACTCTGCTCGCCGTGCTCGCGGGCGAGGTGGGTTTCGATACGCCCCCGGCGCCGGGTGTTACTCAACCCGCGGTGATGCGGCGGAAGGGGTTGCGCGTCGGATTCCTGCGGCAGGACGTGCGGTTCCCGGATGCCGGCGCCACCCCGCGCGACCTCTACCGCCGCGCGGTCGGGGAGCGGCGGGCGGAGGCGGTGCCCCTCGCGGAGCTGGGCCTGCTTCCGGGGCGGGCGCTCGACATCCCGGTGTCGGCGCTGTCGGTCGGCCAGCAGCGCCGGCTCGCGCTCGCGACCGTGATCGCCGACCCGCCGCACCTGCTGCTGCTCGACGAGCCGTCGAACCACCTGTCGCTCGCGCTCGCCGTCGAACTCGAGGAGGCGCTGCAGTCGTATCCCGGAGCCGTCGTCGTCGCGAGCCACGACCGGTGGTTGCGGCGCCGGTGGACGGGGCGGGTGGTGCGGCTGGGATGACCGTGGCCCCTCGACGGGGGCGCGCGGGTCCCGGACGGGCGTCGCTACGGTGACGGCGAGGATCGGGGGATTCCATGGATGGCGACATCTCGCAGCCCGGAGGTTCGGCACAGCGCGAATACGCGAAGCGTCGAGCCCGCGACGAGGCCCGCATCCGCGCGGAGTGGGGGCGCTTCGGCAACATCGCGGTCGCGCTGACGCCGGAACGCGCGAGCACCCGGGCGTGGAGTACGGGCGCTGCCGGCGAGGTGCGTGTGGGAGGCATCCTGGACCGGCTGGGGTCCGACGTGCACGTTCTCCATGACCGTCGCATCCGCGGCACCCGCGCCAACATCGATCACCTCGTGGTGACGCGCTCCGCAGTGTGGGTGATCGACGCGAAGAAGTACTCGGGTAGGCCCGAGCGACTCGTCGAGGGCGGGCTCTTCTCTCCCCGTCGCGAGAAGCTGCTCGTCGGACGCCGTGACCGCACCAAGCTGGTGGAGGGCGTGCAATGGCAGATCGAGCGGGTCTCGGAAGCCTTGCCGGGCATCCCGGTGCGGGGCGCGCTGTGCTTCGTCGATTCCGACTGGGGCCTTCTCTCACCGGCTTTCAGCGTGCAGGGCGTCGACGTGGTGTGGCCGAAGCGGCTTCCGAAGCTGCTCGCGACGTCCGGTGGGGGAATGGATGTCGAAAAGGTCGCGGGGGAACTCGCGGCGGCGTTCCGGCCGGCCTGAGGGGCGCGGCGGCATCCTCCCCAGCCGCCCGGCACCGAGACCATCCACCGCTCTCATCGCGCGACGGGCTCGGGGCACCTGACACGACGACACTCGGCGGGTGGAGATCATCAGGGCGTCAGAAACCGCAGACTTCCTCGCCCTCGTGCCGGCGCTCGTCGGCCGGAACCCCGAGCGCAGCATCATCTTCGTCCCGTTCCACGGCACGCGCACCTTCCCGACCGCGTGCCGGTTCGATCTTCCCGTGCGCGGTCGCCGCTCCGACATGCGCGCCGTCGTGCACGCCGCACTCGGCATCCTGAGCCGCATCCCGGATGCCGATCGCGTGGATGTCGTGGTCTACACCGATCGCTCGTTCGAGGGCGAACGTGGCATCCCGCACCTCGAGCTCGGGCGCGCCGCCTTCGAAGGGCTGCGGCGCGCGGGATTCGGTGTCGGGCTGGCGGCGTGCGTCGCCGCCGACGGATGGGGGGATTACCGCGACCGCACCCATCGCGACGTCGGGCGACCGCTCGCGGAGATCGAGGAGAGTCCGATCGCGGCGCGCGCGCGCGGACTGGGGGCCGACGACGACCTCGGTCCGGGAATCCCGGACGCCGACCCGGCGGCGCGCGCCCGAGTGGAGCGACTGCTCGGGTTCGAGAAGTCGACACCCGAGGACGACGGCCAGGCCGACGAACTGGTCGCGATGGTGCGAGACATCCCGACGCTCGATCTCTACGACCTTGCGCTCGACGGTGGCGACGACCCCGCGATGATCGCGCTCGCGCTCGAAGTGTTCGATTCCCCCGCCGATCGCGACGCCGCCCTTCTCTACTTCGCGTTCGGGCGGGAGATCGGCGAGCGAACGGTCGCGTCGCAGGCGCGGTGGGAGGCGACGTGCGCGGAGTCCGGGCTGTCGATGGATGAGGCGGTGGCTGCCGAACTCGCGTCCGGCGAGCGGTCCGAAGATGTCGAGGCCGCCGATCTGCTCATGGGGCTCACCGATGTCGTTCCCGACCGCGATCGGCTGACCTCTCTGATCCGCCGGCTACGCACGCTCGTCGCCCACGCCCCTCGAGAGATGCACGCGGCACCACTCACCATGCTCGGCTGGGCTCTGTGGGCGTGCGGATCGGGAAGCGCGGCCGGCGAGGTACTCGACCGCGCGCTTCCCGTGGCGCCGGGATACGGGATGGCCCGACTCGTGCGCACGCTGGTCGACTCGGGGGTCGTACCGGAGTGGTTGTACTCACGGCTCGACCCCGCGCTCTGACCCTGCGGGGTGGTGCTGGGTGACGTCGAGTCCTCCACAGGCCGCTTCACGTCGAGAACTTGCACTTCCGAACAAAGTTTCGATCCGGGAGCATGGAACCAGGAAGGATTCCGGTATGACACTCCCCGCGGTTCCCGCGCTCGCCGAGGCGCTTCGCGTGCTCGGCGCGGTTCCACTGCGGGTCGAGGACTACCGGAACGTCGGGGATGCCGCGGTGCTCGAAGCGTCGCGCCTCGCGTCGCAGCTCCGGCACCTGGCCGACGCCCACCTTGCCGCGGCGGCGGGGGAGATCGGTCGGCGGTCGGCGCCCGAACTCGGTGATTCGGGCCTCGCTCGCCGCTCCGGCTCGCGCACGCCCGAAGAACTCCTGAAGTCGTCAGGGCTGGCCGGCCGGGATGCCGCCGTCGCCGTTCGGGTGGGGAGGCTCGCGCAGGGTGCGGGCATGCCCGTGCTCGGGGAACGCGTGCTGTCGGGTGAGGTCTCCGTGACAGCGGCCGAGGCGATCCGAGCCGGACTGGACGGCGCGGATGCCCCCGTCGAGCGCCTGGCTCGGGCCGCCGAGCTGCTCTGCGAGGAGGCACGATCGACCGACCCGGATCGGCTGCTCAGGCTCGCGCGTGAGGTGCGCGACGCGATCGACGAGGAGGGCGTGACCGTTCGGGAGGAGCTGTTGCGTTCGCGCCGGTCCCTGCGTCGCATCGACACCCGCGACGGAATGAAGCGACTCATCTGGGATTACGATCCGGAAACCGCGGGGATCGTCGACGAGATCTACGATCGTGCGACCTCGCCCCGCCGCGGCGGCCCCCGGTTCGTCGATGCGGAGACCCTCGAGCGGTCCGAGCGCATCGCGAAGGACCCGCGCACCACCGAGCAGCTCGCGTCCGACGCGTTCGCGGAGGTTCTTCGTCAGGGTGCCGCCGCCGACCCCGGGGTGCTGGTGAAGGCCGGGGCTCCCTCGGTCAGGGTCATCGTGTCGGACCACGCGCTCACAGCCGGGGTCGGTCACGGTGTCATCGAAGGCAGCGGCGAAGCGGTGGGTCTCGCGACGGTCGCGCGGCTCGCGTGCGCGGGTGGCTTCCAGACCGTCACGGTCGATCGTCCCGGAAAGGTCCTCGACCTCGGACGTGAGCAGCGCCTCTACTCGACGACGCAGCGAACGGCCCTCGCGGTCAGGGACGGCGGATGCCTCTGGCCCGATTGCGATCGACCACCGTCCTGGTGCGAAGCCCACCACATCGATGCCTGGCGAGACGGCGGCCGGACCGACATCGATCGGGGCGTGCTGCTGTGTCGCTACCACCACCTGCAGCTGCACAACGGCGGGTGGAGGATCCACCTCCGCAGCGGCAGATACTGGCTCGAACCCCCGCCCGGGTCAGGAAAGCCCGGCGCGTGGCTCGACACCAAGTCCCGGGCGATGCGGGAGCACCTCGCCTCATCGACCCGCGTTGCCGCAGCGACATAGCTCAGGCCCGACGGCGTCGTGCCCGCCTCACCTCGAGCGCGGCGACGACCCAGTCCGCGAATACGAACTCGCACGTGATCTGCATCGACTCCTCAGCGTGTCGTGTCGAGTCGAAGATGTCATTCCATCCCGGGGTCAGCGACACGACATCGTGCGACGCCACCGTCGGCCACTCGAGCTTGGGCCACGCCGCGTCGTGATCGTCGCAGTCGGGCGTGCCGCAGGTCGAACACTCGACAGGAAAGGCGGGCCACAGGTTGATGACGGAGTGCCACCCGTCGAAGTCGCTCAACAGGACGTCAGCGCGCGGGACCGAGACGACCAGCACCACATCGCCGTGCTCGGCATATCCGATCGTGTCGCGCCATGTGGAGTTGACTGCGGGCCACAACCACAGGGGGTAGCGGCCACGTGCGGACGGGATGCGCCGCACCATCTGCCAACGGATCCAGTCGTATGCCAACCTCAAGTCGACGTCGGTGCGGTCGCGCTCAGGCCCGAGCCATCCGTGCTCGCGCAGATGACGGAACCCGGCAGCGGTCGTGATGGTCACGGCGAGGAGCCGGTCCTCGGGGACCGGGGCCTTCAGGGCGCGCTTCACCGCGCGGGGATGCGCTCGAACCAGCGGTACGTACGCCCGACGAGAGGGCGGGTCCACCGAGTAGGCGCGAGCGATCCGCGAGGCGGCAAGGGGATCGGCCTCGCGCAACCACGCCGGGATCTCTTCGCGGAGCTCGTCGCGCACCCGATGACGTTAGCGGTGACCTGCGTCACCGAGCGCGCAGCGAATCGGCGGCCCGAACGCCGGTCCCGAACGGCGGTCTTCGAGCGTCAGGCGCCGAGGGTGTCTCCGGCGTTCTGCATCCCCTGGTCGTCGTCGTTCATCGTCCCCTCGAGGGGCCGACCCATCGCGTCGCCCTGCAGCTCGTCGGGCAACACCTCGCCGCCCGTGTCGGCGACGTCGCCGAACTCGACCGCGTCGCCGAGTGTCGACGAGACGGGCTCCTCGGGGAGGGGCCCGTCGCCGAGCGTGCCGTCGCCGGCCGAGCCGTCCGCGGTGACGTCGTCGATTTCCTCGGGCCCGAGGCCCGACTCGGTCGGCTCGTCGCCGATCGTCGAGTCGGTGCCTTCGGGGGTGAGGCCGTCGGCAGCCGCGCCGTCCGGGATGCTCACTCGACGCTCCCGGCGGCGCCGGAGTCGACGTCCCCGCCGAGTTCGCCCTCGCCGGTGTAGACGTCGTCGGTCGGGATCTCGCCCTCGCCCGCCAGCGAGTCACCGCCGTCGCCGCCATCGCCGCTCAGGGTGTCGGTGCGCACGCCGTTGCCGCCGAGTCCCGCCTCCGCGGGCACGCCGGGTTCGGCCGTCTCGCCGGGTTCGTCGAGCCCGCCGAACGCGGTGCCGAGCTGGTCGTCGACCGTGCTGCCCGCGCCTTCGTCGAGCCGGGGGGATTCGTTCGTGTCGCTCATGATGATCCTTTCGAGACGGAGGTTCCGTCTCCCCAGTCGACGCCCGCTGACCTGCGAACACGACGGGGTTGACCGTCCACGGATGCGGGGTGAGAATCGCACCCCGCCGCGTTGGCACTCAGGGAGAGAGAGTGCTAATAGTGGTGGTGGGTCGTGCGGCCCGCATGACCCTCCGAACTCGGCGACGAAAGGAGAGACCATGACCAGCCCGACTCCCGTCCTGACCCGGCCGCAGCCCGACGCGCGCGACCGTCGCGCGCCCGACCACACCGGTATCCGGCTGCTCATGCGCCGTCACTTCGTGCCCGAGCGGCCCCGATCCGCCGCCGCGTCCTCCACCGCCCCGGCGCGGCGAAGCTGACCGATCCCGGGAAGTCAAGCCCCCCTCATCCTCCAGCTGCCGGGAGTAGAAGGAGGGCATGACCACAGCACGGCAGAACGGCGACCTCGTCGACTCGACCCGCATGCGGGACCAGCCGAGTCTCACGACCGCGTCGGGTACCAACTGGGTCGTCGTGGGCGGCTTCTTCGCGGCGATCGCCCTCGTCGTCGTCATCCCGCTCATCGCGTTCCCGCCCGCGGGCCTCGCGCTCGGGGCGGCGATCGCGATCCTCGTGCTCTACGTCGGCATGATCCTCACGCGCGCCCTGGTGCCGCCGGGGCGGCGTCGGCTCGGGATGCTCGCCGCGGGCATGCTGCTGATCGCGGGGGTCGCGCTCCTCGCCGTCGCGATCGTCGCGGCGACCGCGTGGGAGGCGGCCGGCTACCCGGCCTCGTGGGAGTCGTTCTCGCTGTTCTGATCGGGGGTGTCGAGACCGGGGGTCTGATTGTTCTGGCCCGGGTTGCGCTGACCGAGGCTCTGCCCGCCGCTCGTGCCGTCATCCGGCGTCCCGCGGGTGAACTGGGTCTCGGCGGCGGCCTCGCGCTCAGCCGTCGGCGGGCGCTCCTCCTCGGAGGTGTTGCTCGCCATCTGACCGTCCGACGTCGGCATGACCTGGTCGTTCATCAGGCCGTCGGGGTCGTTCGGCTCGCTCGCCTCGCGCCCGCCGGGGAACAGCGGCGTGCTCACGGCACGATCCCGGGGGTCGGCAGCGGCGGCATGCCCTGATCGGGGTCGTCCGGCGCGTACGGCGGCGGCTCCGAGGGGGTGATCTCCGGCGAACCGGGGTCCGTCAGCGGAGCCGGTTCCGGCGGAGGGGAGGGGACGTCCGGCGAACCCGGCACCCCCGGATCGGTCGGTGCGCCCGGCGGCACGACGGAGAGTCGGATGCCCGGGGCGGAGTCCATGCTGTGTCTGCCCATGTGACCAGCCAACGACATCCCGACCGTGCTGCCCAGGGGGGTGACACCTCTTGACCTGCGGGTTACCATCACGCGCGCTCCTGTCAACCCGGTCGTGCGTTCCGCGCGCGGCGCGTAGGCCGGAGGGATGACGACACGACTCAACCGGGACGCCCTCGACCACGCCGAGCGACTCATCGAGCGCGGCGACGTCGTGCTCGACGAACGCGACGACTGGAGCGAGCACGCCCCCTCCGCCGACGACGAGAACCGGATGATCGAGCGCGACGGCTGGGACGCCTACGCCGAGTGGCACCTCGGCGTCGATCGCGAGGAGTCCGAGGAGACGAAGGGCCGCTTCTCGTTCCCGTTCGGCGACTTCCGCAGGGTGCACCGTTGCGCCGTCATCTCGCTCGAGTCGCGCGCGGCGCAGTACGACCACGACGAGATCGCCCGCGCGGCGAAGCGCCTGCTGGAGAAGATCGACGCGGACTGACGCCTCAGCCGCCCGTCCCAGCCGCCCGTCACGGGCGCGGCCGATCGACCTAGAGGACGCTCTCCCCGGCGGACTGCCAGTTCGGCTCCTCCGCGCCGGTGCCGTCGCCGGCCTCCTGCGGGACGAGCGGCGGCGGCTCGCTCGGGCTGGCCGGGGGGTTCCATCCCGTGAGCGTCGTCTCGCGATCGGGGTCGTATCCGTAGCTGTGCCGTCCCACGCAGCCTCCTCGGCGGTCACCCCGCGTCCCTCCCGCGGGAATGCACCGAGAATACCCCCATTCGGGGGTCAAGACGAGAGGGGAATGCGGGGCGCGCCGGAGTCAACCGGCGGTGACCTTCGCGACGGCGGCCTCGAACTGCGCCTCGGTGATGGTGCCGGCATCCCGCAGCCGGGCGAGCGCGACGATCTCGTCGGCGAGCGACTTCGCCGGAGGGGTCGCGTCGACGAACAGCTTCGACAGCCGCGGGAAGCGCTGCGGCTCGAGCAGCGACTTCACATAATCCATCCACGGGTCGTCGCGGCCGGTGCGCGGGTTCGTCGGCATCTTGAGCGGCGCGACGCACGCCGGGTGCTCCTCGGCGTGCCGCTGCGCCGCTTTCAGGGGCAGCAGCGTGTGGTCGCCCTTGACCTGCACGGCCGCGGCGACGTCGGGATGCATCTCCGGGTGCGCGTAGGTGAGGCCGGGCAAGGCGGGGGAGAGCAGCACCACCGGGTCGGTGAACCCGCGGCCCGCACCGCTCATCCCGTTGGTGAGGCGGAAGTTGGCGGGGGCCGTGGTGTTCTTCACCGACCACATGCCGCGCACGCTCTCCCGCAGCGCGTGCAGGTCGAAGCCGTCGGCGTTGTGCCCGCCGGGAACCGAGAGCACGCCCGCCTGGTAGGCGACGGCGGCGATGATCCACTCGACGGCGGCGCCCGAGCCGAACCGGTTGGCGCGGTCGGTCGGGTCGATGCGGCTGAGGTTCGCGCGCAGCGCGGCCTCGAGCTCTTCACGGAGGTTGTCGTCGCGCGCGAGGGCGGCGCGCAACGCGTCGAATTCGGGGGACCCGCTCGTGGTTCCGGCCGGCCAGAGCGGGAGGTTCATGCTGAGGCCCTCCGCAGCGCCCGCACCGGCTCGGACTCCGAAACGCCGCTGAGGTGCGAGTTCGCGTGGGTGGCGAGCAGGGCATCCACGAATCCCGGCGCGACCGCCTGGTTGAGGCGGCGCAGCAGGCGCCAGGGATGCTTGACGTTCTCGTTCGGCCGCCCGGCGTTGCGCTTCACCACGACGTTCTCGGCCTCCGACTCCTCGAGAGCCGCCACGAGGTCGGGCGGGGCGTCCACGAGCGGCACGGGGATGGAGGCGAGCGTCGACTTCGAGATCGTGATGCCGCCCTCGTAGACCCGCCACCACCAGTAGGCGAGCGACGAGTTGAGCGCGACGTAGGCCCGGTCTCGTGCCGCGGCGGTCGGGAAGTGGAGGCGGTGCACATGCCCGCGGTCGAGCACGCGCTTCACCGCCGAGAGGAAGTAGCGCGGGGTGACCGGCACGTCGAGCGGATACGGCGTCGCCTCGGCCACCGCGAGGTCGCCGACGGTGTCGTCCGCCGCGAGCATCTCGGCGTGGAGCGGCACGAGCCCCGCCTCGACCTTGGGGAAGGCCCGCTTCTGGTCCCACTGGAGCTCGGCGAGGAAGTCGTCGGCGCGGGCGAACAGCTGCTCGCGCTCGTGGGAGCGCCAGCGCAGCAGCGGGGTGATGCGGTGCCGCTGCGCGCCCGATCCCTTGCGTCCGACGACGACGGCGGCGCGCGTGGAGTTCACGCGGTTGCTGTTCTGCGAGCCGAACTTGACCCCGCGGAACACGTTGTCGGGCACGTTGTCGAAGCAGTAGACGTCCATGCGCTCGAGTTCGCCGAGCATCCGGCGGAACTCGGCGAACTTCGCCGCCGACGTGAAGCTCTGCGGCGAGATCGCGACGACGCCGCCCGTCGGGCCGGCCAGGTCGAGCATCGTCTCGATGAAGTACGCGTAGAGGTCGCGCGACTCCGCCGAGCGGAAGCGGTCGTCGCGCGGGACGACGACGTACGGCGGGTTCATGATCGCGAAGTCGAACGCCGGCGGGTCGTCGCGGAACCCGTCGGAGAGCGCGTCGGCGACGCGGGACCGGGCGACGAGGGCGGAGTACTCGGCCGCATCCAGGGCGAACTCGGTCGCGAGCAGGGCGCACGCGATGCGCAGGGCGAGCGGGTCGCGGTCGACCAGCACGAGGCGCCCGGCGACGAACCCGCGGGGATCGCGCTGCGCCTTGGCGAGCCAGAACGACAGGTTGCCGACGCCGCAGCAGGGATCGATCCAGGTGCCGTCGGGGAAGCGCGCCGCGCGCTCCGCGAGGAATCGGGCGACGTCGTCGGGGGTGAAGAACTGGCCCGACGACTTGCGGGCGGCGCGGTCGACGGTCGCGAGCGAGAACTCGTAGAGCACCCCGCGCTCGTCCATCTGGAGGTCGTCGAGGAGGTCGAGGTCCCACGCCGGGTCGCGGCGCGGGAGGTCGGCAAGGATCGCCTCCGTCGCCGGGCCGTTCACGCGGAGGGCGTGCGCCGCGACGAGGGAGTGCCACACCGATTCGATGTCGCGCTGTTTGAGGGCAGCCGACACCTGTTCCGCGCGTGCGAGGAGCAGCCGGCGGGTCACACCCCGAGGATACGAGCGACCGCGGACACCGCCGGGGAGGCACCCCGGGTGCGGGATCAGTCCAGCGCCTCGTCGAGCGACTCGCCGAGCACGTCGTCGGCGGTGTCGTCCTCGAGCGCGGCGCCGCCGATCGGCATCCCCGCCCAGGAGAGCGCACGCCAGCCCGCCTCGGGCGAGCCCTCGATGACGACGACGCCGGTGTTCTCGAGGTGGTTGTCGCCGGTGAAGCCGTCGCCGAGGCCGGCGACGCGCTGAGCGCACCACACCCGGATGGCGGCGCCGTGGCTCACCACGACGACCGTCGCGTCGTCGGCGTTCTCGCGCGCGACCTGCGCGAGGGAGGCGTCGAACCGCGCGAAGAACTCGTGCCCGTCGCCGGCGCCCGGCATCCGCGGCGAGAAGTCGCCGGAGCCCCACGCGAACACGGTGCTGAGGTAGGCGTGCACCGAGTCGCGGTCGGTGCGGTCCTCGAGGTCGCCCGCCTCGATCTCGTGGATGCCGTCGAGTTGCACGAGGGGGAGGCCGAGCACCTCGGCGAGCGGGGCCGCCGTCTCGTGGGTGCGCACGAGCGTCGACACGTAGATCGCCGCGATTCGCTCCTGGTCGAGCGCTTCGACGACGGCCTGCGCCTGGCGCACGCCGAGCTCGGTGAGCCCGGGGCCGGGCGCGGCGGTGTCGAGGGAGCCGCGGACGTTCGCGGGGGTCTGGCCGTGGCGGACGAGGAGGATGCGCATGACCGACTCAGCCTACGCATCCCGGCTGACAGGGTCCGGAGGGCGACGGGTCAGCGCAGGTCGATGGCGATCGAGAACGCGTGGTCGGCGTCGATCGCGACCCACACCGACTTCGCCGAGCCTTCGGGCGTGACGCCGTCGCACGTGTAGATCGCGCCGGTCTGGAACGACTCGACGACGAGCGGGAGGCAGTTCACCGACGCGAGCTGGCCGCCGTCGACGTACTTGGTGCGCACCGCCTGCTGGATCTCGAGCGTCGTCGCGACCCGGTCGCCGAACCCGGTCGCGAACGCGCCGACCGGCACGGCCGCAACGAGCAGCGTGAGGATGACGAGCATCACGAGCGGGCCGGATCCCGGCACCTTCACGCGGCGCGCGATGAGGTAGACGAGCGGTCCGAGGATCGCGAGCGCGGGGCTGGGCGGCTCGTGACCGAGTTCGCGGAGCTTGCGGGCATCCGTCACCGCCCACACGATCGAGAGCAGGTAGGGCACGAGCGCGAGCGCGAAGACGACGGGGATGCCGGCGACCGCCGGCTCGGGCGTGATGAAGAACGCGACGTAGGCGGCCGCGACGAGCCCGACGAGGGTGAGCACGGGCCACAGCGCGAGGAACCACGCCGACGCCGTCGCGGTCGGCGGCTCGTCGTCGAAATCGGGGCGCCGGTAGTCGTCGCGCAGGTCGCGACGCGACCACACCTGCTCGGTCGAGTCGGTGTCGATGTCGGCCGCGCGGCTGACGATGATCTCGTGCTCGGCGGTGCTGATGCCGTACTGGCGCTCCAGCTCGCGGGCTTCGGCGATGCGCGCGGCGACCGCGGCCTCACGGGCGGCGGCCTCGGCCGCGGCGGCCTGGGCGGCGGCATCCTGAGCCGACCCCGCCGACTGCTGCGCGCCGTACCCGCCCTGCCCGGCCTGCTGGTAGTTCTGCTGCCCGTAGCCCTGCGCCGAGACCGGCTGCGACGCCGGCTGCTGGGCGGGCTTGAGGGCGGTGTGCTCCGTCCAGGCGAGTCCGTTCCACCAGCGCACGTGCGCCGGGGATGCCGGGTCTTCGTACCAGCCCGCGGGGACGACGCGGGTCGCCTGGTCGGTCAAACCGTTCTCCTTCTTGCCTGTTCGGGGTGCGCCATGCCCCGGGGTGGAGCCGGGGTGTGACCTCGCCGGTTCGGAACCGGGTTCGCCGGATGACGACTGCGAAGGGCGGTGCGGATGTGATGCCGGATGCTGTGGTGCGGGGTTCGTTCCAGTCTAGGGAGCGGCGCCGAGGCGTTCCGCACCCCGTTCGGGTGTGTCCCAGCTTGCACCCAGGCGTCGTGACCGACGGGTGAATCGAGGGTGATCACGAGGGGTGGTTCCGCGCTCTTCGAACGCCTCAGTCGAGGGTGAAGATGCCCCAGTCGTCGACGCGCCAGTCGATCCAGCCGTTGGAGCGCTGCAGGCTCACGCGCACGTCGAACGCGCGGCCGTCCTCGGTCGTCGCCCGGCAGGTGAAGGCCTGCGAGACGAGCAGCGGCGGGGTGGTCGGGCAGTCGACGGAGAGGTCGCTGCGGAAGGATGCGGCGTCCTCCTGCACGGAGCGCTCCGCCTCCGCCGAGAACTGGGCGGGCGCGAGCTCCATGACGAGGCCGGGCACCGCGATGACGGCGCCGAACATGAACAGCCCGAGCACGATGTAGGTGAGCACGGGGCCGAACCCGGTGCCGGCTTCGCGCACGGTGGCGACGAGGCGGGCGACGAGGTAGACCGGCGCCCCCGCGAACGCCCACGCCCAGTGCGCCGGGCGCTCCATGCCGCCGCGCAGCAGCAGGCGGCGGTCGACGAACGCGATCACGACGCCCGCGAGCCACGGCACGCCGAGGACGAGGCCGATGGTGACCGGCGCGAGCTCGGCCGTCACGCCGCCGAGCAGGAGGAGCATCCCGACCATGAGCATGTAGACCGGGATGAGTGTGAGGATCCACGACGGCACGGTCACCGTGTGCGGCACCGCGGCGAGGCGGCGGCCGCGGGCCGGGGCGGCGGTGGGCGCGTGCTGCGGCACGGGCTCGGCCTCGGGGGCGTCCGGGATGAAGGTCGCCGTCGACGAGGTCGCGTGTGCGAACGACGAGATGCGGCTCACCGGCTCGCCGAGCAGGTCTTCGTGCACCTCGTCGAGGTCGTAGCGCATCGTGCGCGGGGCGTCGTCGAGCCGGGCGGCCGCGGCGTAGCGCATCGCGGGGGAGTCGGCGGCGACGCCCTCGCCGCGCGCGGGGGCCTCGAGGGCGGAGAGCGGCTCGGCGAAGCGCGCCGGGTCGCCGGCGAGGTCGCGGGCGCCGTCGTCGGCCGTGGCGAGGCGCTCCTGCGCGCGCATCTCGCGGCGCGACGGGAGGTCGGCGGGGTTCGGCGCGGCGGTCGGCTCGATCAGGTCGGGGTACGTCGGCGCGGCGAACTCGGTGTCTTCGATGTCGGCGAGGTCGTCGGCGAACGGCAGGTCGTCGGCGAAGGCGAGGCGCGGCTCGGTGCGGCCGGACTGCTGGCCCCAGCCGGACTGGCCCCAGGCCTGACCGGCCTGCGTCTTCTGCGTCGCGGGCTGCGGCTGAGGCGACTGCGCGGTGCCGGCATCCTGGGCGACCATCGGCTGACGGGCGTCGGAGGTGTGCTCGGTCCAGGCGTGGTTGTCCCACCAGCGCAGCTGGGGCAGCCCGAGCGGATCGGGGTACCAGCCCGCGGGTACGCGAACGTCGTCGTCGACCACGACACGCTCCTCACAACTCATCCCGCGCCGTCGGGGTGTCCGTCAAGGTCGAACCGGCAGGGGATTTCCCAGGCGATTCTAAGTCGTGAGGCCGTATTTGGGGTACCCGGTTCGTCTACCCCGATTTGGGGTCATCGCCGCCCCAGCACGGGGGACAAGGCCGGCCCGCCGCCGCAAAGCGGGCAGACTCGGGGGATGGATGCCGCCCCCGCCACCGCGCTCGTGGCGGCCCTGCCGCGCCCGTGGGATCCGGATGCCTTCGTCGGCGCCTTCGACGCCTGGTCCGCCGACCGGGGGCTGCGCCTGTATCCGGCGCAGGAGGAGGCGATCCTCGAGCTCGCGCTCGACAAGCACGTCGTGCTCTCCACCCCGACCGGCACCGGCAAGTCGCTCGTCGCGATCGCCGCGCACGCCGCCGCGCTCGCGCAGGGGGTGCGCTCGTTCTACACGGCGCCGCTCAAGGCGCTCGTGAGCGAGAAGTTCTTCGCCCTCGTCGACGTCTTCGGCGCCGCCAACGTCGGCATGGTGACGGGGGATTCCAGCGTCAACCCCGACGCCCCGATCATCTGCTGCACCGCCGAGATCCTGGCCAACCTCGCGCTGCGCGAGGGGCGGGCGGCCGGCTCGACCCCGGCGGGCGGCGCCGTCGTGATCGCCGACGAGTTCCACTTCTACGCCGACCCGCAGCGCGGCTGGGCGTGGCAGGTGCCGCTCCTGGTGATGAACGACGCGCGGTTCCTCCTCATGTCGGCGACGCTCGGCGACCTCACCGACCTCTCCGCCGACCTCGAGCGCCGCACGGGACGCGAGGTCGCGCACGTCACCGGCGTGGAGCGGCCGGTGCCGCTGCACTACCGCTACGTCTCGACGCCCGTGCACGAGACGGTCGAGTCGCTCCTCGAGGAGCACCTCGCGCCCGTCTACATCGTCCACTTCGCCCAGGCGGCCGCCGTCGAACGGGCGCAGGCGCTGCTGTCGGCGCGCGTGGCATCCCGCGAGCAGCGCGACCGCATCGCCGCCGAGATCGGCGGGTTCCGGTTCTCGGCGGGCTTCGGCGCGACGCTCAGCAAGCTCGTGCGCGCGGGCATCGGCGTGCACCACGCGGGGATGCTGCCCAAGTACCGCCGGCTCGTCGAGCAGCTCGCCCAGCGCGGCCTGCTGCGGGTCATCTGCGGAACCGACACGCTCGGGGTGGGCATCAACGTGCCCATCCGCACCGTGCTGCTCACGGCGCTCACCAAGTTCGACGGCTCGAAGATGCGGCAGCTGACCGCCCGCGAGTTCCACCAGATCGCGGGTCGCGCGGGCCGTGCCGGCTTCGACACGGCGGGCGAGGTCGTCGCCGAGGCGCCCGAGCACGAGATCGAGAACCAGATCGCGGCGGCGAAGGCCGAGGCGAAGGGCAAGAAGCCGGGGCCGAAGAAGCGCGCGCCCGAGGGCTTCGTCTCGTGGGGAGAGGGCTCGTTCCAGCGGCTCATCGCGGCCGAGCCGGAGACGCTGCAGTCGAGCATGCAGATCACGGCGGCGATGCTGATCAACGTCATCGGGCGCGAGAACGGCGACCCGTTCGCCGACGTGCGCGCCCTCGTCTTCGACAACCACGAGCCGATCGCGCGGCAGCGCGAACTCGCCCGGCGCGCGCTCGGCATCTACCGCACGCTCAAGGCCGCGGGCGTCGTCGAGGTGCGCGAGGAGGCGGACGGCCGCCGCATCCCGCGCCTCACCGTCGACCTGCAGCCGAACTTCGCGCTCAACCAGCCGCTCTCGCCGTTCGCGCTCGCCGCGTTCGAACTGCTCGACCCGGGAACGCCCGAGCGGCCGAACCCGACCTACGCGCTCGACATGATCAGCGTGCTCGAGGCGACCCTCGACGACCCGCGCCCGGTGCTCGCGCAGCAGCAGTTCAAGGCGCGCGGCGAAGCGGTCGCGGCGATGAAGGCCGACGGCATCGAGTACGACGAGCGGATGGAGCTGCTCGAGGAGGTCACGCATCCGAAGCCCCTCGCCGAGCTGCTCGAGCAGGCGTTCGAGACCTTCGCGTCGTCGCAGCCGTGGGTGCGCGACTTCGAGCTCTCGCCGAAGTCGGTCGTGCGCGACCTCTACGAGCGGGCGATGTCGTTCGCCGACTACGTCGCCTTCTACCAGCTCGGCCGCAGCGAGGGGCTCATCCTGCGCTACCTCTCCGACGCCTACCGCGCGGCGCGGCAGACGATCCCCGACGAGGCGAAGACCGACGAGCTGCGCGACCTCATCGAGTGGCTCGGCGAACTCGTGCGCCAGGTGGATTCGAGCCTGCTCGACGAGTGGGCGGCGCTGCAGAACCCCGTCGAGGATCCCGAGGCCCCCGTCGTCCCGCCGCCGCCGACCTCCGTCGTCACCAACCGTCGCGCGTTCCTCGTGCTCGTGCGCAACGCCCTGTGGCGCCGCGTGCAGCTCGCCGCCCTCCAGCGCGACGACGAACTCGTCGCCCTCGACCCGGGGGTCGACTGGCCCGCGGCTCTCGACGCCTACTTCGCCGAGCACGACGAGATCGGCACGGGGCCGGATGCCCGGAGCGTCGCGCGCCTCGTCATCGACGAGGAGCCGCCGGACCGCGTCGGGTTCTGGCAGGTGCGGCAGATCCTCGACGACCCCGCCGGGCACCACGACTGGGCGATCACCGCCGAGGTCGACCTCACGGCGTCCGCCGAGGAGGGCGTCGCCGTCGTCCGCGTGCTCGAGGTGGGCCGCTTCGACGGGTAGCCCGCCGGTGCAGCCTAGGCTCGGGCGGGTGACCGACGACGCTCTCGACCCCGCCGCCCTGCTCGCCGTCTACGACGCCGAGCGCGCCCGACTCGACGCCGCCGACGGAATGCCGGCCGAGTGGGTCGGCCCCGTCCTCGCGATCGACTTCGAGCCCGTGGGCTTCGTCGCCGCCCCGCGGGACACCGGACTGCGCGGCGCCGGGCTCGACGCCCTCATCGCGCAGGTGCGCGACCGGTTCCTCGCGCGGGGGCGCGGTGTCGAGTGGAAGACGTTCGCCCACGACGAGCCCGCCGACCTGCCTGAGCTGTTGCGCGCCGCCGGCTTCGACCCCGAGGAGCCGGAGACGCTCCTCGTCGGCGCCTCGGCGGCGCTCGCCGGGATGTCGGAGGAGGTCCCGGGCGTCGTCATCCGGGAGACGGCCGACGAGGCCGACTTCGCCGCGATCGGCGAGCTCGAATCCGAGGTGTGGGGCGAGGACTGGTCCTGGGTCGCCGACGACCTGCGCGTCCGGGCCGCCGAGCTCGGCCCCGACGGGTTCCGCGTCGTCGTCGCCGAGGCCGACGGGCGGGTGGTCTCCGCGGCGTGGCTCGTCATGCGGCCCACGCGCTCGTTCGCCGGGCTGTGGGGCGGGTCGACCCTCGCCGGGTACCGCGGGCGGGGCATCTACCGCGCCCTCGTCGCCCGGCGCGCCCGGATCGCGCGGGATGCCGGCTACGCCCACCTCCAGGTGGACGCCTCCGACATGAGCCGGCCGATCCTCGAGCGGCTCGGCTTCGTGCGCCTCACGACGACGACGCCGTACGTGCATCCCGCGCCCTGACGGGCGGCGCGCGGGGCGGGTCAGAACTCGTCGTCGGCGAACGCCCGGCGGGCGCGGGCGACGCGGGCGTACTCGCGGTCGTGATCCTCGTGGTGGTGGTGCGCGGCGCGCAGCGCCTGCACGATCCAGAGCACCGTCGGCACGATGCTGACCAGCGCGGCGAGCACGCCGAGGGCCGCGAACACGATCGCCACCGCCGGGATGCCGGAGCGGCATGCGGCATCGCCGCACGCGCCGACGACGGTCACATCGACGAGCGCGAAGCTGACGGCGGCCACCCCGAGCGCGATGAGCGCGATGGCACCGAGCGCTCGCGGCGAGTTCACGTTGGCCCCCCAGGTACTGCGGATCGACAGCCCCCCGACCGCCGTGATCCGACGCTATCGGCGGGGCGGATCGCGGCGCATTCCCCGGTTCGGGTGCTTCCCGTTCGGGGGGTAGACGACGGCGACGGACCCCGCGGGAAACGGGGGAGTGTGGAGAACCCCCCGACGTGTGTGAGACTCGTCTGCGGTGGACCTCACAGTTCTGGTCGTGCTCGTCATCGGCCTCGCGCTCCTGTTCGATTTCACGAACGGTTTTCACGACACCGCGAATGCGATGGCGACCCCCATCGCCACCGGTGCCCTCAAGCCCAAGACGGCGGTCGCGCTCGCCGCGGTACTCAACCTCATCGGGGCGTTCCTCAGCACCGAGGTGGCGCGCACCATTTCCGGCGGCCTCATCCGGGAGAGCGACGGCAACGGCGGCGGCGTGCTCATCTCGCCGGAACTCATCCTCGCCGGACTCATCGGCGCGATCGTGTGGAACCTCATCACCTGGCTCCTGCGCCTGCCGTCGTCGTCGAGCCACGCGCTCTTCGGCGGCCTCATCGGCGCGGCGATCGTCGGCTTCGGCACCCAGGCGATCGACGGCGGCGTGCTCATCTCGAAGGTGCTCATCCCGGCGGTCCTCGCTCCGGTCACGGCGATGCTCGTCGCCTTCCTCGCCACCAAGATCGCCTACGGCCTCGTGCGCAAGCGCGAGCGCGACGGCTTCAAGCGCGGCCAGATCCTCACCTCGTCGCTCGTCTCCCTCGCGCACGGCACCAACGACGCGCAGAAGACGATGGGCGTCATCACGCTCACCCTCATCGCGGCCGGGATGCTCAGCGTCGACGCGCACCCGCCGTTCTGGGTGATCGCGGCCTGTGCCGTCGCGATCGCCGCGGGCACGTACGCCGGCGGGTGGCGCATCATCAAGACCCTCGGCCGCGACCTCACCGAGATCGAGCCCGCGCAGGGCTTCGCCGCCGAGGCGTCCACCACGGCGACGATCCTCGCCTCCACCCACCTCGGCTTCGCGCTCTCGACCACGCAGGTCGCCTCCGGCTCCGTCATCGGTACCGGACTCGGCCGCAAGGGCGCCAAGGTGCGCTGGGGCACGGCGGGCAAGATCGCGATCGGCTGGCTCATCACGATCCCCGCCTCCGGCACGATCGCCGCGCTCGCCGCGCTCATCGCCACCTTCGGCTTCTGGGGCATCGTCGTCGACATGGTGCTCGCCCTCGGCACCATCGCGGGGATCTACCTGTGGTCGCGTCGCGACAAGGTCAGCCACCGCTCGTTCCACACGCCCGAGCCCGGCCAGTTCGTCAAGCCCAAGAAGAAGCCGAAGAAGAAGAAGCGCAAGGGCAAGAACAAGAGCACGAAGAAGGGCAAGCGATGAACATCGACTGGGTCGCCTTCCTGCTCGTGGTCAGCGCGTCGCTCGTCGCCGCCTGCACCGTGACGACCGTGTTCGCGCTCGCCCTGCGGCTCGGCGACGGCGAGGCCCCGTGGCGTCGCCCGGTCTCGATCGCGCTCTACGTGCTCGTCGGCCTCCTCGTCGCCTTCGGCATCTATCTCATCGTTCCGGCTTTGCACGCCGCCGCATAGGCTCAGGGGCATGCAGGGCACCCATCCTGAGACGAATGGGCCCGAGCAGGCGACCACCCTCCTCGCCGGCGACGGACCCACCCGCACCGAACGCGACTCCCTGGGATCGATGGAGATCCCCGCGGACGTCTACTGGGGCATCCACACGGCGCGGGCGCTCATCAACTTCCCGATCTCGCGTCGCGCGATCTCCAACTACCCCGACCTCCTGCGGGCGCTCGCGCGCGTGAAGCAGGCCTCGGCGCGGGCGAACAAGGAGATCGGCGTGCTCGAGCCGGCGAAGGCCGACCTCATCGACGCGGTCTGCCGGCGCATCGTCGACGGCGAGTTCCACGACCAGTTCGTCGTGGGCGCCATCCAGGGCGGCGCGGGCACGAGCACCAACATGAACACCAACGAGGTGATCGCCAACATCGGGCTCGAGATGCTCGGCAAGCCGCTCGGCGACTACGCGCACCTCCACCCGATCGACGACGTCAACCGGTCGCAGTCGACCAACGACGTCTACCCGACGGCGATCAAGCTCGCGATGGTGTTCAGCATCCAGCGCCTGCTCGAGGAGCACCGCCTGCTCACGGCGTCGTTCGCGGCGAAGGGCCGCGAGTTCGCGCACGTGCTCAAGGTCGGCCGCACCCAGTTGCAGGACGCCGTGCCGATGACGCTCGGCCAGGAGTTCACCGGCTTCGCGACGACCCTCCGCGAGGACTTCGACCGGCTCTCCGAGACCATCCCGTGGCTCAACGAGATCAACATGGGCGCGACCGCGATCGGCACCGGCATCACCGCCGACCCGCGCTACGCCGAGGCGGTGCGCCGGCACCTCGAAGAGCTCACCGGGATGCCGCAGGAGACGGCGCCGGACCTCATCGAGGCGACCTCGGACGCGGGCATCTTCATGACCGTGTCGGGCACGCTCAAGCGCGCCGCGGTGAAGCTCTCCAAGATCTGCAACGACCTGCGCCTGCTGTCGTCGGGACCCCAGGCGGGCCTCGGCGAGATCTCGCTGCCCGCGCGTCAGGCCGGGTCGTCGATCATGCCCGGCAAGGTCAACCCGGTCATCCCCGAGGTGGTCAACCAGGTCGCCTTCAGCGTCATCGGCGCGGATGCCACCGTCACCGCGGCGGCGGAGGGCGGGCAGCTGCAGCTCAACGCCTTCGAGCCGGTCATCGCGCACAGCATCCTGCAGTCGCTCGCCTGGCTGACCAACGCCTGCCGCACGCTGCGCGTCAACTGCGTCGACGGCATCACCGCCAACACCGACCGGCTCGCCGCGCAGGTGGAGTCGTCGGTCGGCGTCGTCACCGCGCTGACGCCGCATATCGGCTACTCCGCGGCGGCGGCGCTCGCCCACACGGCGCTCACCACGAACGCGTCGATCGCCGACCTCGTGCTGGAGCAGGAGCTGATGTCGCGCGAGGAGATCGAGCGGGTGCTCTCGCCGGAGCGGCTCTCCGGGATCGTCCCGCCCACCGGCGCCATCCAGATCATCACGCCGGACGCGGAGCCCGAGGGGTGAGCAGCGCCGCCCCGAGGGCGACGCGGATCGAGACCCGCACCCCGGACCGCGGATCGGGGTGGGCGGTGTACGCCGCCGTCGCGGGGGTGGCGCTCTCGGCGTTCTTCCTCTTCGGGCTGCAACTGCACGCGGTGGGCGTGCCCCTGCTCGCGGTCTCCCTCGTCGCCGCGATGCTCGTCGACCGCGAGCTCGGCAAAGACCTCGTGCTCGTCGGCGCGGGCATCGGCATCGTCGCGACGACGAGCGTCGAAGCGGATGTCTCCTGGCCCTCGTTCGTGCGGATCGGCCTCGTGCTCGGCCTCGCCGTCGGCGTGCCCCTGCTCGTCGACCGGCTCGTCTACCGGCGCCGCGTCATCCGGTTCCCGTGGGGCGGCGACGGCAAGCTGACCCGCCTCGAAGTCGGGTACCTCATCGCGGTGCCGCTGCTGGGGTACCTCATCCTGCCGTTCTACTTCGTGCAGTCGGGCGCCTACCTGAACTGGCCGGAGATCGTCGAGTCGGGCGAACTCATCCGCTTCTTCATCGGCGTCAACGCCGTCGGCACGTGGGACGAGCTGTTCTTCATCTGCACCGTGCTCGCCCTGTTGCGCCGGCACCTGCCGTTCTGGCCGGCGAACATCTTCACCGCGGTGATCTTCGTGTCGTTCCTGTGGGAACTGGGATACCGCGCGTGGGGTCCGCTGCTGACGATCCCGTTCGCGCTCCTCCAGGGCTACCTGTTCAAGAAGACCGGTTCGCTCGGCTACGTGCTCGCCGTGCACCTGCTGTTCGACGCGCTCGTCTTCCTCGCGATCGTCGGGGCGCGCCACCCCGACTGGCTCCCCATCTTCCTCACCGTCCCCGCCGGTTGAGGCTCAGATGCGGCGCTCCTCGTCGGGCGCCTCGGGGTCGTCGTCGGGTTGCTCGATGCGCTCGTCGGGGTCGATCGTCGGCGGCGGCACCTCGATCTCGTCTTCTTCCAGGAGCGGCTCGACGCGCTCGTCTTCCAGGTTCGGTTCGAATTCGCGATCCATCACGACACCTCCCAAGTGACGTCGGCGGGCGACTTGTCGGGGCGCCACCCGCGCCAGGTCGGGGCGCGGAGGCGACCGTCGGGGGTGCGTTCGGCGAAGGCGACTTCGCCGACCAGCTCCGGGGTCACCCACCGCGCATCCGTCGCGTCGGCGGCCGGCACTCCGACGAGCGGACTCGTCGTGCGGGCGAGCTTATCCAGGCGGGCTCGGAGATCGGTGAGATCCCGGTCGCTGAACCCGGTGCCGACCCGGCCCACGTAGCGCAGCTCGCCGCCCTCGGGGATGCCGAGCAGGAGCGAGCCGACGGTCGCCGCGCGGGCGCCGTTGCCGGGCCGCCAGCCGGCCACGACGACCTCCTGGGTCAGGGTGTGCTTGATCTTCAGCCAGTCGCGGGAGCGCCGGCCGAGCCGGTACGGGCTCGACGCGCGCTTCGCCATGACGCCCTCGAGGCCGAGTTCGCGGCTCACGTCGAGCGCCGTGTCGAGTTCCTCGCCCACCGCGTCGGGCACGCGGATGACGCCGACGTCGCGCACCGTCTCCCGCAGCACCCGGCGACGCTCGGTGTAGGGCCGCGCCGTGAACGACTCGCCGCCGCGCTCGAGGATGTCGAAGACGTAGAACTCGACGTCCTGGGCCTTGCGCGCCCGTTCCACGTCGCGCGGCGCGGTGAGCCCCGACCGCGACTGGAGCGCCGAGAAGCTGGGCCGCCCGTTCTCGAGCGCGACGATCTCGCCGTCGACCACGACATCCCCGTCGACCGCCTCCGCGAGCTGCTGGAGTTCGGGATAGGTCGGGGAGAAGTCGAGGCCGTTGCGGGAACGCAGCTCGACGGCGCCGTCGCGGACGGTCGCGATCGCGCGGTAGCCGTCCCACTTGAGCTCGAACGCCCACTCGCCGGGGTCGGCGTGCTCGAACGCGCCGGGCTCGGCGAGGGTCGCGAGCATCGGATGCACCGTCCCGGCGGCGTTCGTGCGCCCGCCGACGACGGTCTTGCCGCGCTTGAGGCCCTTGCGCGCCTCGGAGCCGATCTTCTTCCACGATCCGGATGCGGCGCGCGCCTTCGACGCGGCGACGCTCTCCGGGTCGTCCCAGTCGACCGGCTGCTGGTCCTTCATGTAGTGCAGCAGCCAGTTCTTGCCGCCCGGCTCTTTGTCGGTCTGGATGAGCGCGAGCCGGGCCGACCCGTGCTTCTCGCCGTGGATGGTGAAGATCACCTCGTCGTCGTGCCACTTCTCGAGGTCGTACGACCCGCGATCCCAGATGGTGACCGTGCCCGCGCCGTACTCACCCTTCGGGATCTCGCCCTCGAACTGCCCGTACTCGAGCGGGTGGTCTTCGGTGTGCACGGCGAGGTGGTTCTCCCCCGGCTCGGTCGGCACCCCCTTCGGCACCGCCCACGAGACGAGCACGCCGTCGCGCTCGAGCCGGAAGTCGTAGTGCAGCGCCGTCGCGTGGTGCTCCTGGATGACGAACGAGTTGCCCGTCGGCCGCACGCCGGCCGAACCGCCCATCGGCTCGGGCGTCTTCGACCCGTCGCGCATCGACCGGTACTGGGCGAGCTTCTCCTCGGCCTCGGCGGAGTGCCAGATCTCCTTCTCCAGCTCCGCGGCCGGGTCGCCGTCGCGGGCGACGCGCTCGAGCACCTCGTGCATCTCGAGGTGCCGCAGCCCCGGATCCAGCAGTTCGTCCCACGTGCGCGGCGCGGCGACGGTGGGCCGCGACCGCCCGCGCAGCGAATACGGCACGATCGTCGTCTTGTTGCCGTTGTTCTGACTCCAGTCGAGCAGCACCTTGCCCGTGCGCAGCGCCTTCTTCATGTCGGAGACGACGAGGTCGGGATGATCCGCCTCGAGAGCGCGCGCGAGTTCGTGGGCGACATCCGACACCTGCTGCGTCGTCCACGAGCCGTCGAGGGCCGCGTAGAGGTGGATGCCCTTCGACCCGCTCGTCACCGGGTAGGGCTCGAGCCCCATCCCGTCGAGGATGCCGCGGACCAGCTTCGCGACCTCGACGCACTCCGGCAGCCCCGCGCCCTCGCCCGGGTCGAGGTCCAGCACGAGCCGGTCGGGGTTCTGCCGCGCCCCGCCCTTGCCGAACCGCCACTGCGGCACGTGCAGTTCCAAGGCCGCCTGCTGCGCCATCCAGGCGAGCGTCGCGAGGTCGTTGACGAGCGGGTAGACGTTGACGTGGTCGGAGTGCTGGATGTCGCGGCGGGGGATCCACGACGGCGCCGACTCCGGGAGGTTCTTCTCGAAGAACACGCTCCCCGGCTTCGCGTCGGTGCCGACCCCCTCGACCCAGCGCTTGCGCGTCACCGGGCGGTTGCGGGCGTGCGGGATGAGCACGTCGGCGATGCGCGAGTAGTAGTCGATGACCTCGGCCTTCGTGGTGCCCGTCTCCGGGTAGAGCACCTTGTCGAGGTTCGTCAGCTTCAGGCGGTGGCCGCCGACGCTCACCACTTGCTCATTGGGGCGGGTGCGCGCAACCACCTTCCCCAAGCTACCCACGCAGGCCCAGAATGGGCAGATGCGCTCCATCTGGAAGGGCTCTCTCAGCTTCGGGCTGGTCAACGTGCCCGTGAAGCTGTACTCCGCGACGGAGGACCACGACCTGTCGCTGCACCAGGTGCACGACGAGGACGGCGGCCGCATCCGGTATCAGCGCAAGTGCGAGATCTGCGGCAAGGTCGTCGACTACGAGCACATCGCCAAGGCGTACGTCGACGGCGAGGAGACGGTGATGATCACCGACGAGGACATCGCCTCGCTCCCCGTCGAGCGCAGCAAGGACATCGACGTCGTCGAGTTCGTGCCGACCGAGCAGATCGACCCGATCATGTTCGAGAAGGCGTACTACCTCTCGCCCGACTCGAAGTCGAACAAGGCCTACGTGCTGCTGCGTCGCACCCTCGAGGAGAGCGACCGCACCGCGATCGTGAAGTTCGCGCTCCGGCAGAAGACGCGCCTCGCGGCGCTGCGGGTGAAGGACGACGTGCTCGTGTTGCAGACGCTGCTCTGGGAGGACGAGGTGCGCGAGGCCCGGTTCCCCGAACTCGACGAGACGCCGCGGATCACCGCGGAGGAGCTCAAGATGTCGCGCGCGCTCGTCGACTCGTTCGCGAGCGACTTCACGCCGGAGAAGTTCGTCGACGAGTACCAGGAGCAGTTGAAGACCCTCGTGGAGGCGAAACTCGAAGCCGGCGAGGCGTTCGACACCGAGGCGACGTTCGGCCGAGAGACGGAGGAGGGCGGCGAGGTGCTCGACCTCATGGAGGCGCTGCGGCGCTCCGTCGAGGCGAACCGCGGCGAGTCCTCGGAGAAGGCGAAGAAGGCGCCCGCGAAGAAGAAGCCCGCCGCCAAGAAGAAGGCGTCCTAGGCACCGCCGAAGCGCTCGGTGCGGATGGTGCCGGGGGAGTGGCCGAGGTCGATGAGCCACCCCGCGACCGCCTCGACGAACGGCGTCGGACCGCACACGTAGGAGCGCTCGATCGTCGCCGGATCGGGGATGGCCGCCGCGAGCGACTCGCGGGTGAGGCGTCCGGGCGGCACCGGCCAGCCCTCGGGTGCGCGCCGGGTGTAGACGCGGTCGACGCGCAGCCCGCCGGCTTCGAGCGCGTCGAGGTCGGCGGCGAAGAACTGGTCCTCCGGCGTGCGGACGCTCGACAGCAGCCGGAAGTCGGCGGAGCGCCCGGCATCCGCCGCCGCGCGGGCGATCGCGACGAGCGGCACGATGCCCGAGCCGCCGCCGATCAGCTGCACGGGTCCGGTCGTCGATCCGAAGCCGGATCCCGGGCGCCAGACGAAGTAGGCGCCGAGCGGACCGTGCACCTCGACCGTGTCGCCCACCTGCAGTTCGCGGGTGAGGAACGGCGACACCTCGCCCGTGGGCACCTCGTCGACGGCGAGCACGACGCGCTCGCTCGGCCCGGACGAGGCGATCGAGTACGCGCGGCTCGCCTGATACCCGTCGGGAGCGGTGAGCCGGATGTCGAGGTGCGATCCGGCGTCGTTGCCCGGCCAGCCGGGCACGTCGAGCACGATGCGCTTCGCGCTCGGCGTCTCGGGATGGATCTCGGCGACCGTGGCCATGAGCCACAGCGGCCGGATGCGGCTTACCAGTACCGCTCCTCGCGCCACGGGTCGCCGTGCAGGTGGTACCCGTTCTGCTCCCAGAAGCCGGGCTCGTCGACGTCGTTCATGACGAAGCCGCGCACCCACTTCGCGCTCTTCCAGAAGTAGAGCGCGGGCACCAGGAGCCGGGCCGGTCCGCCGTGCTCGGGATCGAGCGGCGCGCCCTCGGCCTCGGTGGCGATCCACGCCTTGCCGTCGAGCACGTCGTCGAGGGCGAGGTTGGTCGTGTAGCCGCCGTAGGAGTGCACCATCAGGTAGTCGAGGTCGGTCTCCACGTTCTCGAAGACGGTGTCGAGGCTCACGCCGCGCCACTCCATGTCGAGTTTCGTCCAGTGCGTGACGCAGTGGATGTCGACGGTCACATCCTCGACGCCGAGCGCGAGGAGTTCGTCCCACGTCCAGGAGGTCTCGCCGTTCTCGGTGCGGATCGTGAAGCTCCAGTCGTCGGTCGACACCTCGGGGGTGGGGCCGGCGGAGAGCACCGGCCAGTCCTCGACGAGGGACTGGCCGGGAGGCAGACGGGGATCGCGTTCCCGTCCGCGACCGGTGAAGCCGCGCGTGATGAACGACATGCGCTCACCGTACTCGCCGCCCCGCGCGTGGCGTAGCGGGCGGCTGCTCGACCGGCGAGAGGGTCAGTGGTTGCGGAGCATCGAGATGAGGTCGGACTTCTTCTTGTCCGAGTACCCGTGCATCCCGAGCTCTTTGGCGCGCGAGCGCAGGTCGCCGACGGTCCAGTCGTCGTAGTCGCCCGACTTCCCGCCCTTGCGGCCGACCGACGACCGGCCGCGCGCGGCGGCGGCGTTGGCGATGCGCGCCGACTTCTCCTTCGAGTTGCCGTCCTTGCGCAGCTCCTCGTAGAGCTCGGGATCCTTGACCGAGTTCATCCGGTTCGCGGGCATGTCAGAGCCCCTTTCCGCCCGTGACGGGCACGATCGCGCCGGAGACGTACGACGACTCCGGCGACGCGAGGAAGACGTAGGCGGGTGCGAGCTCGGCCGGCTGCCCGGCGCGGCCGAGCGGGGTGTCCTGGCCGAAGGTCGGCACCTTGTCGGGCCACGACGTCGCCGGGATGAGCGGCGTCCAGATCGGCCCCGGGGCGACCGCGTTGACGCGGATGCCGCGCGCCCCGAGCTGCTGGGCGAGCGCCTTCGTGAAGGCCACGTGCGCCGCCTTCGTCATCGCGTAGTCGATGAGCTGCGGCGACGGGTTGAACGCCTGGATCGACGACGTCGTGATGATCGACGAGCCGGGCTTCAGGTGCGGGATCGCCGCGCGCGCGGTCCACATCGGCGCGTAGAGATTCGTCTCGAAGACGCGCTCGATCTCCTCGGTCGGCGTGTTCTCCAGTCCGTCCCGGTTCTGCTGGTACGCCGCGTTGAGCACGAGGATGTCGAGTCCACCGAGTTCGGCGACCACCTTCTCGACGAGTTCGGTGCACTGCTGCTCGTCGCGCACGTCACCCGGCAGCTGGAGCGCCGAGCGTCCCGCCTCCTCGATCCAGCGGCAGGTGTCGTCGGCGTCCTCCTGCTCTTCCGGGAGGTAGGAGATCGCGACGTCGGCGCCCTCCCGTGCGAAGGCGATCGCGACGGCGCGGCCGATGCCGGAGTCGCCTCCGGTGATGAGGGCGCGCATGCCGGTGAGCTTCCCCGAGCCGACATAGGACTGCTCGCCGTGATCGGGGGTGGGGTCGGTCTTGCCGGTGAGTCCCGGCTGCTCCTGCTCCTGCCGGGGGAAGTCGTCGCTCGGATAGCGCGTCACGGGGTTGGTCGGCTGCTCGGTCGTCATCACTCCGGTCTACGGGCCGGGATGCGCGGGCGACAGGGGGTTGATCGCCGGGGCCGGGCGAGCTACCGGAGCGCGTCGACGACGTCGGGGTCGAGGCGCATCCCGAGCGCGGTGCCCGGGTTCACGACGACGCCCCAGCCCGGCGGGATGAGGTCGCCGGCGTCGGCGATGCGCGCGGTGCGGGTCGAGAGCACGGGCCCGACCTGGTCGGCGCGCAGCAGATCCTCGTGGCTCGTCGCGGCGACGTAGAACGCGTCCTCGCGGGGGAACACGACCCGGGCGGGGTCGGATTCCGGCCGGTTGCTGGGGAAGATCAGCTCGGTGTCGCGCAGCGCGTCGAGCACGGGTTCCACGGTCGCGGTGCGCGCCGCCCATCCCGCGACGGCGATCTCGAACGGCGAGAGGTCCCGGCCGCCCGCGCCGCCGGGCAGCACCTCGCGCGGGAAGTCGGCGATGAGCGGCATCGCCTCCGGGGTGAACTCCATCGACGGCCAGCCGCCGGGGTTGACGACGATCCCGGCGCCGTTGCGCGCCCCCGCGGCGATCACGCCGCCGGCGAGGTTGACGACGTAGCGGCCCTCGGCGAACTCGCCCACCTGGTCGGGCGAGGTGAACACGGCGACGAGCGGCCCGCCGTCGACCGTCGACACGACGACGGGGAGGAGCCCCGCGGGGAAGTCGGCGCGGTCGCCGTCGCTGGCGACGAGGACCGGCCAGCCCGCGAACAGCCGCGCGACGTCGGCGAGTTGCAGGTCGCCGCGACGCCCCGCGAAGATCGCCGACTCGAGCCCGGGCTCGGGCAGCCGCTCGCCGTTCGAGCCGCGGGCCAGGTCGGTCATCCCGACACCCTAGCCGCCGGGGGAGGGGCGGGCCGGGTGGTCACTCGTCGTCGCGCGCCGCCGCGCGCAGCTCCTCGGCCGCGGCGAGGTCGGCGGCCCGCTGGCGGCGGAGCGTGCGGATGCGGCGGGCATCCCGCACCGGCAGGCGGACGCGCTCGACGGCATCCTCGCCCTTCTCCAGCTGACGCACGCGGGTCGTCTCGGCGTCGAGTTCGATCCCGGCGACGAGGGCCGCGTTGGTGAGGTAGAGCCACAGCAGCGCGACGACCACTCCGCCGAGGGAGCCGTAGATGCGCCCGTGGTCGACGAGGGCGGCGTAGCCCGCGAAGCCGATGGTCGCGACGATCCAGATGAGGATCGCGAGACTCGACCCGACCGTCACCCAGCGCAAGCGCGTGCGGCGCACGTTGGGGGTGAACGCGTAGAGCACGGCGACGAAGAGGACGGCGATGACAAGGGTCACCGGCCAGCGCACGATCGGCCAGCCCGGGATCGCGTCGCCGCCGATGAGGACGGTCGCGGCGGCGGCGCCGAGAGCGGCGAGCGCGACGGCGACGAGCAGCATCCGCCCGCGGAACGCCCAGAACGGGCGGCCCTCCTCGACCTCGAACACCGCGTTGGCGACGCGGCCGAACGCGGTCGCGTAGCCCGACGTCGTCCAGAGCAGGAGCGCGAGCGCGACGAGCAGCGCGAGGTGCGGATTGCCGAGGCTCAGCAGTTCGCGCACCACGCCCTCGAGGTCGCGCACGACCGCCTCCGGGAGCACGGAGCCGAGCACGCCGCCGAGGTGCTCGACGGCGCGGTCGCGGTCGTCGAAGATCGCGAACACCGACACGAGGGCGAGCGCCGCGGGCATGGCCGCGAGCAGCGAGAAGAAGGTGAGGGATGCCGCCGCGTCGATGCCGCGGTGGCGGATGAACCCGTGCCAGGCCCGGCGTGCGGCCACGCGCCAGCGGGGCGCGCTCGAGTCGCTCACGGTCGCACCCGCCGGCGCGCGAGCGCGGGGAGGACCGCCCACCCGGCGAGGGTGAGCACCGCGGCGATCGCCCCCGCGACGATCCCCGCGGCGAGACCGATCACGACGTCGAAGATGAGCAGGACCGTGCCGCACAGGGTGATGGCCACGGCGACGAGGGTCACCCGTAGCAGGGCGCTGCCCAGGTGCACGAGCCTCGGCTTCGCGCCCTGGCGGAAGAGCGCCCGGTGCAGCGCGACGGGGCCGAGCGCCGAGATCGTCGCGACGGCGGCCACCGCGACGAGCACGAGGTAGATGCCGATCTGCCCGGCGTCGAGGTCGCCGAAGCGCTGCTGGAACGGGATCGTCAGGAGGAAGCCGAGCAGGATCTGGGTGCCCGTCTGCGTGACCCGGAGCTCCTGGAGGATGTCGTTCCAGTTGCGATCGAGGCGCTCGCCCTCGGTCTCGTCGTCCCTCGCCATGCCCCGATGCTAGGCCGCAGGGTTGCGGGCGGATCGGGGATTGTCAACCCGCTCCCGGTTGTGCTCGCCCCGGATTCTCCTGGAGAAGACGAACCCGGACACCCGGGGCGACAGAAACGGAGAACGTGCCATGAGCACCATCGAGCAGAGCATCGACGTCGACGTGCCCGTCAGCACGGCGTACAACCAGTGGACCCAGTTCGAGGAGTTCCCGGAGTTCATGTCGGGCGTCGAGTCGATCACCCAGCTCGACGACGCCCACCTGCACTGGAACGTCACCGTCGGCGGGGTCGAGCGCGAGTTCGACGCCGAGATCACCGAGCAGCACCCCGACGAGCGCATCGCGTGGCGCAGCGTCGACGGCCCCCAGCACGCGGGCGTCGTCACCTTCCACCGCCTCTCGCCGGAGCAGACCCGCGTCACGCTGCAGCTCGACTGGGAGCCGGAGGGCTTCGTCGAGACGGCGGGCGCGCTGCTCCAGGTCGACGACATGCAGGTCGCGCGCGACCTCAAGCGCTTCAAGGAGATCATCGAGGCGCAGGGCGGGGAGTCCGGCGCCTGGCGCGGGGACATCGACCGCGCGCCCGACGCCACCGGGCGCTGAGTCCGGCGCCGCAGACTCGCGGGCCGGGTCGGGGCTCGCGATGCTGGGACCACGCGGGGGTGCGCAAGCGCCCCCGCGTGATGCGTCCGCCCGCGCGCGGCGACGTCGCACCGCCGTGCGGCGGCTCACTATCCTGGCGTGGTGTTCGACCATCATCAGCCGGTCGAGGGCGAACCCGCCGACGAGGCCGAGCGCCTCGATCGCGCCCTCGAGGACCGGGACTGGACCGTCCCCGCCGAAGGATCCGTGACATCCCGGTTCGCCGCCCCGAGCGGCGACCTCGCCGTCGTCTCGCTCGGCGACCCCGCGAACCCGCGCATCGTCCTCGTGCCCGGCGTCACCGGGTCGAAGGAGGACTTCGTGCTCATGCTGCCGCTCTTCGCGGCGGCCGGATACTACGTGCAGTCCTTCGACATGGCGGGGCAGTACGAGTCGGGTCAGGCCGGACCGCCCGCCGGGAAGCGCTACGACTACGACCTCTTCGTGGACGACCTCATCGCGTTCCTCGAGGCCGGGGCGCCCGCCCACCTGCTCGGCTACTCGTTCGCGGGCATCGTCGCGCAGATCGTGCTCACCCGCCGGCCCGACCTCGTGCGCAGCCTCACCCTGCTCGGCACGCCGCCGGAGCCCGGCAACAGCTTCCGCCACGTGCGCGGGCTCGGTCCGTTCACGTTCCTCACGACGGGCCGCATCGGTGCGGCGCTCATGATCTGGGGCATCCGCACCAACAAGAACCACGTGCCGCCGCTGCGGCTCGACTTCGTGCGGAAGCGGTTCGAGCAGACGAGCCGCCGCAGCGTCGCCGACATCATCCGGCTCATGAAGCGCGCACCCGACGTGCGCGACGCGGTCGCCGCGTCGCCCGTGCCGAAGCTCGTCGCCGTCGGCTCGCACGACCTGTGGCCGACGGACCTCAACGAGGACTTCGCGCGTCGCCTCGGGGCGCGGCTCGTCGTCTACCCGACCGGGCACAGCCCGTGCGAGACGGCGCCGAACCAGATGGTGCGCGACATGCTCGCGCTCTTCGCCGAGGCGCCGACGACCGCGGGTTGAGTCAGGCGGCGTCGGCGTAGCGGCGGCGCTCCGCGCGGCGGCGGCGGGGCGACCCCTCCGGCCAGTGGGCGCGCAGCGTGGGCACGATCCACGACAGCCGGCGGACGAATCCCGACCACGAGTCGAACGGACGCGCCGAGACCCCGACGATCCAGCCGCGGTCGTAGCGCACGGTCATCCACGGCTTGACGTGCAGGCTCAGGTCGAGGTCGTCGTGGATGTCGGTGCGCTCGCGGTGGTACTCCTCGCGCACGTCGAGCCACACCTCCCGGCGCATCGCGAAGTTGGAGCCGAAGACCGGGGCGTGGCCGAGGTAGGCGGTGAGTACGAGGTACATGCCGCCGATCCAGATGGTGCGGGCGACGCGGTTCTTCACGGGCCCCGCGTCGTAGAACTCGGCGGCGCCCGACATGAGCGAGAGGCTCTCGTCCTCCTCGAACGCGCGCACCGCGTGGGCGAGCCACTCGGGCGGGCAGACGGTGTCGGCGTCGACGCGTGCGATGAGGTCGCCCGTCGCGGCGTCGAACCCGGCGGCCGACGCGCGCGGGATGCCGGCGATCGGCTCCCAGACGACGCGGGCGCCCGCCGCCTCCGCGACGGCACGGGTGTCGTCGGTCGAGCCGTTGTCGACGACGACGATCTCGTCGGGCCGGCGCTCCTGCCGGGCCAGCGAGTCGAGGCAACGCGCGAGCATGGCCGCATCGTTGCGGGACGGGATCACCACGGAGACGAACATGTCGTCCAGCACTTTACGCGGAGCGGGTCGCCGGTCGCGCGCGCCACAGGTGCAGCGCGGCGTAGGAGCGCCAGGGCGCCCACCCCGTCCGCGGCGAGTCGGCGATCCCGAGGGCCCGGGCCGACCGCACGAGCACGAGGTCGGTCGCGGGGAACGCGTCGGGATGCCCGAGCGCGCGCATCGCGAGGTACTCGACGGTCCACGGCCCCACCCCGGGGAGCGCGAGCAGGCGCTCCCGCAGTTCGGCGACGGGCGTCGCGGCGTCGAGCGGCAGCCCGCCCTCGGCGACGAGTGCGGCGATCCGGCGGATGGCGTCGACACGCGCCGCGGGACCGCGCAGCACCTCGCCGCCGCGCTCCGCCAGCTCGGCGGCGGTCGGGAACGCGCCGAAGTGCGCGACGATCCGGCCGAGCACGGTGCGCGCGGCGGCGACCGAGATCTGCTGCCCGACGAGGGTGCGGAACAGGGCCTCCTCGGCATCCGCCGCCCCCGCGATGCGGATGCCCGGCACGGCGGCGACGAGCGGCGCCAGGTCGGCGTCGCGCGCGAGGTGGGCGTCGATCGCGACGGAGTCGGCGTCGAGGTCGAACATCCGCCGCACGCGCGACGTGAGCACGGGGAGGTCGGAGAGCGCCGCGAGCCGGGCGGTCAGCTGCACGCCGGATCCGGCGGCGCGCACCTCGACCGTCGCGACGCCGCCGGGGAGGCGCAGCGGCCGGGCGAAGCGCGCGTCGTCGCCCTCCTCGAAGCCGCGGATGGCGTGGTCGGCGAAGAAGTGGAACAGTCCGGCGGCGTCGAACGGGGCGCGCGCGGGCAGGCGCAGGGTGATCGCGCCCGCGTCGGACACCGGTGCGGCGCCGCGCCGGGCGAGCGCGCGCAACTCGGTCGGGGTCGCGCGGTAGACGGCGGCGATCGTGTCGTGGAATTGGCGCAGCGACCCGAAGCCCGCCGCGAACGCGATGTCGGTCACCGGGAGGTCGGTCGCGGCGAGGAGGGTGCGCGCCGTCTGCGCGCGGTGCGCCCGGGCGAGGGCGAGCGGGCCGGCGCCGAGCTCGGCGGTGAGCACGCGCGTCACGTGCCGGGGGGTGTAGCCGAGGCGCGCGGCGAGGCCGGTGACGCCCTCGCGCTCGACGACGCCGTCGTGCACGAGGCGCATCGCGCGGGAGGCGAGGTCGTCGCGAAGATTCCAGTCGGGCGAGCCGGGCACGGCATCCGGCTGGCATCGCTTGCACGCCCGCAGCCCCGCCTCGTGGGCCGCGGCAGCGGTGCGGTAGAACGACACGTTGCCGGGCTTCGGGGTGATCGCGGGGCAACTCGGCCGGCAGTAGATGCCGGTGGAGTGCACCCCGGCGATGAACTGCCCGTCGAAGCGCGCATCCCGCGCGGCGAGGATGCGATAGTGCACCTCGAACGAGGCGTCGACGGCGTCCATGGGGTCCAGCGTCGCACGCGCCCCCGACCCCCGGTGGCGGGAATCGGACATGCATCCCGTGGTTACGATTCGAAGATGACGACGCAGCACGGCACCGCGGTGCTCGACGCACTCCGGGCCGAACTGGGCGACGCCGTGCGCACCGACCCCGAGGCCCTCGGCGCGGCGCGCGCCGACAAGTCGGGCCAGGTCGCGGCGGGCACGCCGCTCGCGGTCGTCGAGGCGCGCGGCATCGCCGACGTGCAGGCGACGATGCGCCTGGCGAGCGCCCACGGCGTCCCCGTCGTCCCGCGCGGAGCCGGCACCGGCCTCGCGGGCGGTGCGATCGGCGACGCGGGCGAGATCGTGCTCAGCACGCGCGCGATGAACCGGGTGCTCGAGGTCTCCGTCGACGACGAGCTCGCGGTCGTCGAGCCGGGCGTCATCAACGCCGAACTCAACGAGTTGCTGCGCCCCCGCGGGCTGTGGTGGGCGCCGGACCCGGCGAGCCGCGCCATCTCCACCGTCGGCGGCAACATCGCCACGAACGCGGGCGGACTGCTCTGCGTCAAGTACGGCGTCACGCGCGAGGCGGTGCTCGGACTCAAGGTCGTGCTCGCCGACGGGCGCCTGCTGGAGCTCGGGCACCGCACCGTCAAGGGCGTCACCGGCTATGACCTCACCGCGCTCATGATCGGATCCGAAGGCACCCTCGGCGTCATCGTCGAGGCGACGCTCAAGCTGCGGGCGCTGCCGCGCGGCTCCGCCGTCACGATCAAGGCGGCGTTCTCCACCGTCGAGCAGGCGGCCCGGGCCGCGAGCGTCGCGATGGCCAGCGGACTCAGCCCCGCCATCCTCGAGGTGCTCGACGCCGGTGCCGTGCGCAACATCGCCGCCCACCTCGACGTCGACCTCGGGGGAGAGGCGCTCCTGCTCGCCCAGACCGACGGCGTGGGCGCGGCCGAGGAGGCCGACTCGATCGCCGCGATCGTGCGCTCCCTCGGCGGCACGGCCGAGACCACCTCGGATGCCGAGGAGGCGGCCCGGCTGTTCGCCATCCGTCGCGCGTTCCACCCGTCGCTCGAGCGCCTCGGCACGGTGCTCATCGAAGACGTCGCCGTGCCGCGCAGCGCCCTGCCCGCCATGTTCGCGGCGATCGAGCGCATCGCGGACAAGTACGGCATCCAGATCCCCACCGTCGCGCACGCCGGCGACGGCAACCTGCACCCCAACTTCGTGTTCGACGCCCCGACGGTCGACGGCCACGTCGAGGTGCCGGAGCACATCTGGGCCGCCGCCGACGAGATGTTCCTCGACTGCCTGCGCCTGGGCGGCACCCTCACCGGCGAGCACGGCGTCGGGCTGCTCAAGAAGCGGTGGCTGCGCGACGAGCTCGGCGACGACTCGTTCGAACTGCAGCGCCGGATCAAGCAGGTGTTCGATCCGGCGGGCATCCTCAACCCCGGCAAGGTCTTCTGAGCGACGCTCGTCTGCGGCCCGGAACCGGGAATAGCCCGACGGCGGCACCCGTTGTATCCGTTGTATGGCTGCTGACCTGAACACGCGAACCCGTCCGAACCTCGTGCCCCGCCCGACGATCGGTCGCCTGCGTCTGCGCCCCACCCGGCGCGGCCGCGGCTTCATCGTGGGCGTCGTCGACGCGGTCGGCCCCGACACGAACGGCTTCGCGCCGCGTGACCGGGTCGCCTGGCGTGACACCGGCCAGGAGCTGGACGCCCTCATCCTGATCGACCAGGACGACGTCCTCGGCGTGCCGAGGTGGGTCGACGACGAGAAGGTCGTCTCCTATCTCGGCCCGGGGCTCATCGCCCGCGCCCTCATCCGCACGCGGCCGTTCAGCCGTGGCGAGCAGGTGCGCGTCGTCTCGCACGACCCGCTCGTCGCCGAGATGACGGCGGCGTGGGCCCGCCGGCTGGGCGCCCAGGTCGTCGCCGGAGAGGATGCCGAGGTCGCCCTGCACGACGACCTCGTCGCCCGCCGCCGCGGATTCGGCGGCCACGGCAAGCTCGCGCAGGCCGCCGTCGAGGTGTTCCAGGCGATCCGGGCCGGCGTGTTCGAGGGCGTCGCCCCGGTGGGCGCCACGGAGGGCCGACTGGCGGCCTGAACCGCCGCCGCGTCGTGCCCCGACAGGCCTAGGCTGGCGGCATGGCTTTCCTGCCCGTGCCCGGCGACGACGAGCTCTCGTCCGACGCCGTCGCGGCCGCCGACCGGCACCGCGAGGCGCACCCGCGCGTCCTCAACGACCTCGACCGTGCGCTGCTCACCAGCGTCCCGGTGTTCGAGGCGTACGCCGGCTGGTTCGACGTCAAGGACGAGGCCGAGAGCCTCGTCGGCGAGCGCGCCGTGACCCTGTTCTCCCTCGCCCTCGCGCGCGCCGTGCCCGCGCCGTACCCGACCGCCTTCTTCGAGGGCGTGTTGCGTGACGGCGGCGACGACCCGGACGCCCCGCAGGTGACGGAGGCGGAGGCGCTCCTGCTCGAGTGGGGGCGCGCCGTCGGTGCCGACCCGAGCCGCGTGCCCGCCGACCTGCTCGCGCGCGTCGAGTCGACCTTCAAGCCCGCGACGCGCGCCGTCCTCGCCGGCTACGCGGGACTCATGTTCGCCGTCTGCGTCTACTCGCTCATCGCCCAGCTCGAGCCGCCGGCTCCGAGCGCCCCGTGACCGACACCCTCACCCGACGCCGTCTCCACCCCGCGTGGATCGTCGCCGGGGTGGCCTTCCTCGCCCTGCTCGGGGCCGCCGGGTTCCGCAGCGCGCCGAGCGCGATGCTCGTGCCCCTCGAGACCGAGTTCGGCTGGACCCGGAGCGAACTCTCCGTGGCGATGGGGCTCAACATCCTGCTCTTCGGCCTCACCGCGCCGTTCGCGGCGGCCCTCATGGAGCGCTTCGGCATCCGCCGCGTCACGACGGTCGCGCTGCTGCTCATCGCGGCGGGCGCCGGCCTGTCGGTCCTCGTCACCGAGAGCTGGATGCTCACCCTCACCTGGGGCGTGCTCATCGGCCTCGGCACCGGGTCGATGGCGCTCGTCTTCGCGGCGATCATCGCCGACCGCTGGTTCGCGAAGAACCGCGGGCTCGTCGTCGGCATCCTCACCGCGGGGAGCGCGACGGGGCAGCTGATCTTCCTGCCGATCGTCGCGGGCCTCGCGGCCGACACGTCGTGGCGGGTCGCGTCGCTCGTCATCGCGGGCATCGCCCTCGCCGTCGTGCCGGTCGTCGTGCTCTTCCTGCACAACTCGCCGGCCGACCTCGGGATGACGCCGTACGGCGCCCCCGAAGGCGCCGTGCCCACCCCGCCGGCGCGCAGCCCGATCAACCCCGCGCGCCGCGCCCTCCAGGTGCTGCGCCGGGCGTCGCGGGTCCGCACCTTCTGGGCCCTCGCCGCGGGCTTCGCCGTCTGCGGCGCGACCACGAACGGGCTCATCGGCACCCACTTCATCCCCGCCGCGCACGACCACGGGATGATGGAGGTCGTCGCCGCGGGACTCCTCGCCGTCGTCGGCGTCTTCGACGTCGTCGGCACGATCGCCTCCGGTTGGCTCACCGACCGGGTGAACCCGCGCATCCTGCTCGCGATCTACTACGCCGGCCGCGGGCTGTCGCTCCTGCTGCTGCCGTTCCTCTTGTCGTCGACGATCCAGCCGCCGATGATCCTGTTCGTGATCATCTACGGCCTCGACTGGGTCGCGACGGTGCCGCCCACGGCGGCGCTGTGCCGGGAGGTGTTCGGAGCCGACGGCGCCGTCGTCTACGGCTGGGTGTTCGCCTCGCACCAGGTGGGCGCCGCGATCGCCGCGATCACCGCGGGCATCCTGCGCGACACGGCGGGGGAGTACACCTGGGCGTGGTTCGGCGCGGCGGCGCTGTGCGTCGTCGCCGCCGTCGTGAGCGCCGGCATCACCCGCACACCGAAGGCGCTGATTTCATGAGCGATCCCATCCTCGTCGCCCTCGTCACGGCCGCCCTCGCGGCGCTCGTGCTCCAGGTCTCCGACGCCGTCGGCGGCATCGTCGACGCGCTCACCGTGCGCGACTCCGACGAGCCCGACAGCCTGACCCGGCGCCGTGGCCGCGAGCTGTACTGGGCGCTCGCCCTCACCGCGGTGCTCGCCGTCCTCGTCGCCTACGGCGTCGACCGCGCCGCGCGGCTCGCCTGGGCGGGCGGCGTGGGCGTGCTGCTCGTGACCGCGGTCGCGGCGTTCGCCGTCGGCTGTGTCGGCGTCATCGCGGTGCTGCGCCGCGAGCGCCCCACCTACGCGCGCCTGCGCCGCGACCTGCGCGACCGCTCCACGTTCACCGTCTCGGCAGAGGAGCTCGTCGAGTTCGAGTCCCGCCTCGAGCGCGCCGACCGGGTGCGGGCCCGCCGCCCGAAGGCCCGGCTCGTGCTGCGCATCCTCGGCGTGCTGCTCGTCGTCGTCGCGGGCGTGCTGCTCGCGCTCGAGGCCCCCGGGATGCTCATCCCGGTGATCGTCGCCGCGGTGCTCCACGTCGCCGCGCTCGTCGTCGCCCTGCGCGCCGCCGCCGTGCACGCGGAGCGGATGGATGCCGTCTTCGCCGCCCAGCGGGCCGAGGTCGTCGCCATGCTCGAGCGCTCGCGCATCCCGCAGCGGGGGCGCGTCCCGGGGCTCAGCGGACGCATCAGCCGGGCGCTCGCCATCCTGCGCGAGAAGCAGCGCTGACCGGTCCCGAGCACCGCTCGATTCCCCGCTAGATTGTCAGCCATGGCTCAGGCGACACCCGAGAACTCCGAGACCGCTCCGACCCCGGGCGACGAGGCCGCCGCGAAGGCCGACGTCTCGCAGGCGACCCCGACGATGACCGCGCACCAGGCGTCGAAGCTGCCGGCCCAGCCGCCGCAGCAGGCGCCGGCGGAGGTGCAGGCCGAGACGGCGGCGACGCCGCAGGAGATCTTCGACGTCGACCCGCGGTACCGCCCGGGCCTCCTCGTGGCGATCGTCGTCGCGGGCATCGTGCTCGGCATCACGATCCTCGCGGTGCTCGGCTACTTCCTCTACTTCCTCGGGCCGAACCTCAGCTTCTTCGGCGCCCTGCTCGCGCTCATCCCGCTCGCGATCGTGCTCTTCGGCGTGCGCTGGATCGACCGCTGGGAGCCGGAGCCGCGCCTGCTCGTCGTGCTCGCGTTCTTCTGGGGCGCGACCGCGTCGATCGTCATCGCGCTGCTCACCGACGTGGGCCTGTCGTTCTTCTACGCGGCCGCGCAGTTCGACCCGAACTTCACGATCTTCATCCAGGTGGCGATCCAGGCGCCCATCGTCGAGGAGTTCGGCAAGGGCCTCGGCGTGCTGCTCATCTACCTGATCGCGCGGCGGTACTTCGACGGACTCGTCGACGGCATCGTGTTCGCGGCCCTCGTCGCGGCGGGCTTCGCCTTCACCGAGAACATCCAGTACTTCGCGATCCAGATCGCCGAGTCGGGCACGTTCGACGGTCAGGTCGCCGAGATCTTCTTCATCCGCGGGCTCCTGTCGCCGTTCGCGCACGTCATGTTCACCGCCTGCACCGGCTTCTTCATCGGTCTCGCGGCGCGCAAGGGCACGGCGATCGGCGGCATCCTGCTGTTCTTCGTCGGCCTCATCCCGGCGATCCTGCTGCACGCGTTCTGGAACGGCGTGCTGTTCTTCATCTACGACTTCTACGCGTACTACCTCGTCGTGCAGGTGCCCCTGTTCCTCATCTCGGTCGGCATCGTCCTCTGGCTGCGTCGTCGCGAGGCGCAGATGACCCAGCTGCGGCTGGGCGAGTACGCCGCGGCGGGCTGGTTCAACCAGGCCGAGGTGAACACGCTCGGCACCGCGGCCGGTCGCCGTCAGGCCCTGGCCTGGGCGCGCCAGCGGGGCATGACCGCGGTCATGAAGGAGTACATCAAGGACGCGACGCACCTCGCCTTCACGCGCAACCGCATCGTCTCGGGCCGCGACCGCATCGGCTCGCAGGCCGACGAGGCGCTGCTGCTCGCGCAGGTGCAGGAGTCGCGCCGTCGTCTCGCCGCGGCGACCCCGGCCGCCCGCCCGACCGCTGCGGCGACGCCGCCGGCCCCGCCGGCCACCCCCGGCGCCTGATCGTCACGGGCTGAGCGCGGGCCCCACGGGGTGCGCGCTCAGCCGCCGACGATGCCGGAGATCATCCCGCCGAAGAAGCTCCACAGCCAGATCAGCACGCCGAGCACGGTGATGACGATGGCGCCGACGCTCACGCTGCGCTTGAGCCGCGTGCCCTGACCGGCGACGACGTTGGCCGCGAACGGCCGGGCCGAGCGGTCGTCGTGGTAGCGGTCGGTCTGGGTGAGCGTCTTCGCGCCGACCGTCTCGACGATGCGGAACAGGCGCTGGTAGACCGCGGGGTTCGCGCTCGGGAACGGGCGGTTGGCGTAGACGAACATCCAGTCGTCGACGATCTCGACGTCGAACGGCGACGCCTCGTCGATGAGCAGCGCCATGAGGTCGGGCGTGAACACGTAGAGGGCGTCGCGCTCGTACTCCTTCGGACAGTAGAGCGTGAAGTACCGGTCGAAGTCGCCCTCGAGCGACAGGATCTGCGACTTGTCGAAGTAGGCGGGCAGGTTGCTGCCGCCGAAGATCCCGTTGTTGGCGCGCGCGTCGAGCAGCATGTGCGGCAGGCGGCGGTCGAGGTGCAGAGCGAGGAAGCCCCACGTGCGGGTCGTGCGGTTCTTGCCCGAACCGGTCGTGTAGCGGTAATTGCCGAAGTCGAGGAACCGGCCGTCGGCGGTGCGGAAGTGGTCGACGGCGGCGCGGCTGTCGCCGATCGAGAAGATCGCGCCCGGGTAGTTCGGGGCGGCCGACCGCGGTGAGAAGACGAGCCCGTTGGCGCGCGCGAACCGGTCCATCTTGAGCCACGTGCCCCAGCGCCCGCGGCCGGAGACGGCGACGGAGGCGATGATCGCGCCGAGGACGAGCATGACGACCACGAAGAAGCCGACGACGGCGGCTGCGACGACGCTGCCGGTCTGCACGGCGTCGGCGATGACGGCGAACATCCCGCCCAGCACCGGCACGAGCACGACCGATCCGATGACCGCCATGATGACGATCGCGATCACCGTGCCCGGCTGGGTCGTCGCCCAGGGCGCTCCCGAGGCCTTCGACTGCCGCCGGAACTCGGCGACCTCCTGCGGAGTGGGGGTGGTCAGCAGCGGGGAGTAGTCGACGACGCGCGTGGCCATGACCCCAGTCTGCCGAGTCCGACCGGCCGGCGCTGTTAAAGACTCATCGCCCAGTGGCGGGTCACTGACTCCGGCTCTGCTGGGCGATGAGTTGTTCTGATTCCAGGGTGCACCCGTCCGTGGCGAAGGTCAAGACCTTCTCGCCGGATCCGCTCAGCCCCGCACGCAGCTGCCCGCCGAGACGGGGTCGTCGAGCCCGGGCGCCCGGGCGACGACCGGCGCGAGTTCGGTGTTCGTCATCGCGTAGGCCAGTTCGGGGTCGTCGGCGTTGCGGGCGAACACGACGCCCGCGACCTCGCCGTCGGTCGTGAGGAGGGGGCCGCCGGAGTTGCCGGGCTGCACGATGGCGGCGAGCGTGTAGATCTCGCGCGATCCGCCGGCCTCGCCGTAGATGTCGGCGAGGCGCTCGGTCGAGACGGCGAGCACCTCGGCGCCGCCGGTCGTGAACGGGCCGCCGTACGGGTAGCCGTCGACGACCGCCCGGGCGCCGACGGGGAGGATGCCGGCGAGGTCGAGCGGTTCGGCGTCGAGTCCGTCGACGGCGACGACGGCGAGGTCGTCCACCGGGTCGAGGTAGACCACGCGGCCCTCGAGGGTCTGGCCGTTCGGGGCTTCGACGATGGGCTGCTCGACGCCGGCCACGACGTGCGCGTTGGTGACGATCCGGTCGTCGGCGACGACGAACCCGGTGCCGGTCTGGTTCTGGCCGCACGCGTAGGCGGTGCCGCCGATCCGCACGACCGACCGGGCGGCGGCGCCCAGGGCGTCGGTCTCGTCGGCGGCGTCGGGGGCGCCGGGGGAGTCGACGATGCCGCCGAGCGCCTCGCCGATCGCCGGCAGGCCGTCTTCGAGGATGGCGGCGCGCACGCGGGCGAGGACCGCGTCGACGGGGGCGGGGGTCGCCGCGTCGATGGTCCGCACGACGATCGAGTTGGCGACCGCCTGGCTGACGACCGGGATGCCGAGGGAGGCGACGCCGCCCGCGACGAGGGCGAGGACGAGTGCGCCCACGACGCCGTTGGCGAGCCCGCCGAGGATGCGGCTGAGGGCGCCCGGCCCGTCGTCGTCGCGCTCGGCGATCGCCCGGCCGATCGCGCGGCCGAGGGCGAAGCCGCCGATGAGCAGGACGAGCGAGGCGGTGACGACCGCGGCGACGCGCCAGAGCGGGTCGGGCACGATGCCGGCGAGGAACGGGATCGCGAGGTAGGCGACGACGCCGCCCGCCACGACGCCGAGGAGTCCGCCGATGCTGCGGGCGAGCCCGTCGCGGATGCCCTCGCCGATCACGACGAGCAGTCCCAGCACGAGCAGGACGTCGAGGATGTTCGCCGCGATCATGTCGAGCCGACACTACCGACCGCGTCCGGCGGGGGCATCCGGGTCTCCCCTGACCGCGACTGCGAAATAGACTATTGCGATATATCGCAATGTGTCGTAAAGTATCGATCAGACTTCGATCCCGCTCCGGGATCAGGCAGTACCGAAACGGAGACCCCATGCACCGCATGACTCACCAGAACCCCCGACCGATGCGCGGCCACGACCGCGGCGCCCGCTTCCGTGTGCCCGGCGGCCCCGGCCCCGACTACATGGGCTTCCTCGGCGGCCCGGGCTTCGGCCCGCGCGGCTTCGGCGGACGCGCCCGCAAGGGCGACGTGCGCAGCGCGATCCTGTCGCTGCTCACCGAGAACCCGAGCAACGGCTACGGGCTCATCAAGGGCATCTTCGCCCGCAGCGAAGGCGCCTGGCGGCCGAGCCCCGGCTCGGTCTACCCGACGCTCCAGCAGCTCGTCGACGAGGGGCTCATCGTCCCGACGTCGGCCGGCGCGCGGGCCGAATACCGGCTCACCGAGGAGGGCGAGGCCTACGTGGCCGAGCACGCCGACGAGCTGGCCGCCGCGTGGACGACGTCGCGCCACCCCGGCGCCCCGCAGGCCGAACTCATGACCGCCGCGCGCAAGCTCGCCGGCGTCGTGCGTCAGGTCGCGACCGAGGGCACGCCCGAGCAGCGCGCCGCCGCGACGGCGAAGCTCGACGAGCTGCGCCGCGAGCTGTACCGGATGCTCGGCGAGTAGGCAACGGATCGACCCCCTCCGGATCTGATATCCTCGCAAGGTTGCCGTCATGACGGCCGCGGACACAGAGAGCCGGCACATCGGGTGCTCGGCGCCGCGCAACGAGGTGAAGGAGGGGATCGAATCTATGGCTCTTGACGCTGAGACCAAGAAGGCGATCATCGACGAATATGCAATCCAGCCCGGTGACACCGGTTCCCCCGAGGTTCAGGTCGCGATCCTGACCAAGCGGATCAAGGACCTGACCGAGCACCTCAAGGAGCACAAGCACGACCACCACTCGCGTCGTGGCCTCCTGCTGCTCGTGGGCCAGCGCCGCCGGCTGCTGGGTTACCTCCAGGACGTCGACATCCAGCGCTACCGCTCGCTGATCGAGCGCCTGGGACTGCGTCGCTGATACGCCGCAGCGCAAGACACACGGACGGCCCGTCCCCGCGAGGGGGCGGGCCGTTCCGCATTCCCGGGGCCCGGTCTAGCATCGGCGCATGACGGCGCACCGGTGGTGGCGGGATGCCGCGGCGGCCGTGGGGGAGCGGCTCGGCCGGGCGAACCCCGGATCGATCCCCGGTGTCTTCCGCGTCGTGCTCGTCGCGGCCTGGCTGCTCACGGCGGCGCTCGCCGTCGTCGCGCTCGTCCCGGGCCTCACCGCGGGGGTCGAGGCCGAGCAGGTCGGAGCGACCGGCCCGGTCGGGCTGTTCCGCGCGCCGCCGGCCCTGCGCCTCCTCGTCGCGGCCGCCGGCGCGGTGCTCGCCGCCGTCCTCGTCATCCTCACCGGGCTTCCCGGTGCCCGCGCCGGATCGCGGGGTCTGCGCGCCCTCGTCGTCGCCGGAGCCTCGGGATTCCCGGCGCTCGCCCTCGCCGCCGACCGGGCCTGGCCCGTCGCGCTCGTCGCCCTCGCGCTGCTCGTCGTCGCCGAGTTCCTGCTGCTCAGCCGCCTCTCGCGCTCGCCGGGCGGCACCCTTCTCACGGCGGGGGTCTCCGCGGCACCGTGGATCGTGCTGCTCGCCGCGCAACCCGGGACCCCGCGCGACGGCGCCGGTACCTGGGTGTGGACGGCGCTCTTCGGATTCGCCGCCGCCTTCGCCGCCTTCGGCGCCTACTACGGGGTGGCGAGCGCCGCCGCATCGCGCGCCCGCCCGTTGCGCCCGCTCTTCCGCGACGGCGTCGCGCCGTGGCGGGTCCTCCTCGTCGTGGCGGTCGTCGTCGTGATCGTCGTGCTGCGCCTCACGGTCGCGCGCGAACTGTTCGCCGACCCCGACCCCGCGCTCTGGACCCCGCTCGCCGAACCGGTGCTCTCCTGGCTGCACGCCGCCGCCGTCGCGACCCTCGTCGTCGTGCTCGCCGTCCGCGCCGAACGCACCCCGCGCCGCCGGGCGGGGGAGGGGCGCGTGATCGCGGGCCTCGCCGTCGCGGGCAACGCCGACCTCGTGCTCGCGGTCGGGATCCTCCTCGTGGGGCTCGTCGTCGCCGCCGCGACGGGCGGGACGCTGCTGCCCGACCCGGGCCCCGTCGTCGTGGCCGCGGCGAAGCTCGCGGGCGTGGCGATCGTCGTCGCGGCGGTGCTGCTGCCCGGGTTCCGCGGCACCGCGGCCCGGGCACTCGGGTTCGTCGCCGGCGCCTACCTCGTGCCGCTCACCCTCGACGGGCTGCTCCGCGCGCTCGGGGCGGGGCCGGAACCGCTCGGCGGATTGCCCGCCTCGCCCGTGCAGGTCGTGCTGCTCCTCGTCGCGGTCGCCCTCGCCGCCGCGATCGCCGGTCTCGCCGGGGGCGCGAGCCGCCTCGGGTCGTCGCTCGTCATCCGCCTCGCCGTCGTGCCGGTCGTCGCGGTGCACGCCGGTCTCCTGCTGCCCGCTGCGTGGTCGGGGCTCGGGCGCATCGTGCTCGTCGTGGGCGTGCTCGCCGCGCTGCTGTTCCTCCTGCCGCCGCGCGCCGCGACCGTCGAGCGCCGGACGGCCGACCTGCTCGGGGCGTCCGCGCTCCAGCTGCTCGCCCTCGCGACGTTCGTGCTCGCCCTGCCCGCGTTCGTCGAAGACCCCGCGATGGTCGTGCTGGGGCTGTTCTGGCTCGCCGTCGTCGTCATCGCGGGCGGCGTCATCCGCACCGAGCCCGCCCCCGGCCCGGCCGCCTAGGTCGCGGGTCCCCGGTGGGCGCGCGGGAGGGGTGCACCCGCACGCTACTGTTCAGTCATCCGGCCCGGCCCGAGACTGGAGACATCGATGGAGAGACCCGCCTTCGGCGACCGCGCGCGCTACGCGTTCGACAACTGGATGGCGCGCGGCCCCGCCGCGCTCATGCTCCTGCTCGGGCTCATCACGCTCGCGTTCGTCACGCTGCTCGGCACGATCACCTGGGCGGTCGTCTACGCGATCGGCGACGAGGAGAACTTCGAGCGCGACGACGGGATGGGGCCGCTCGACTTCATCTGGCGCAGCCTCATGCGCACCCTCGGCACCGAGGAGGGCGACACCGGCTGGATCTTCCGGCTGCTCATGCTCATCGTGTCGATCGGCGGCCTGCTCATCGGCGCCACCCTCATCGGAATCGTCTCCGGCGCGTTCGCCGAGCGCGTCGAGGAGCTGCGCAAGGGCCGCTCGCGCGTGCTCGAGTCCGACCACACCCTCGTGCTCGGCTGGAGCGGGAAGGTCTTCGCGATCGTGCGCGAGCTCGCGACCGCCAACCTGTCGCGCGGGCGCAGCGCCATCGTCATCCTCGCCGACCGCGACAAGGTCGAGATGGAGGACGACATCAAGGCGCAGGTCGGCGACACCGGCACGACGCGCGTCATCGTGCGCTCGGGCGACCCGATGAACCTCGCCGAACTCGAGATCGCGAGCCCCGACACGGCGCGCAGCATCATCGTGCTCGCTCCCGAGGACGACGACGACCCCGACGCCACGGTCATCAAGACGACCCTCGCCCTCACCCGCGACTCCGACGGCGAGTCCGGGCACCGGTACCACATCGTCGGCGAGCTGCAGGATCCCGCGAACCTCGAGGTCGCCCGGCTCGTCGGCCGGACGCACGCGCACTGGGTGCTCGGCGCCGACGTGATCAGCCGCATCACCGTGCAGACCTGCCGGCAGAGCGGACTCTCGGCGGTCTACTCCGAGCTGCTCGACTTCGCCGGCTGCGAGATCTACACCTCCCGCCAGGACGCGCTCGTCGGACGCACCTACCGCGAGGCGCAGCACTCGTTCGACGCGAGCGCCGTCATGGGCCTCGTCCAGGGCGGGGTCGTGCGACTCAACCCCGACGGCGACACCGTCATCGGCGCGGGCGACGAACTCATCGTCATCGCCGAAGACGACGACGCCATCGAACTCACGCAGCCGGGCATCCCGCGTCCCGAGGCGATCAGCACCGAGGAACCGCCGGCCCCGCGCACCGAGTCGACCCTCGTTCTCGGGTGGAACGCGCGGCTCGGCCTCATGCTGGGCGAACTGGACGGCTACGCGACGCCGCGCTCGCGCGTCACCGTGATCGCGGATGTCGACCTGCCCGACTTCGGCGACCTCGTCAACATCGACGTCACCTTCGAGCGCGGCGACCCGACGTGCCGCCCGGTGCTCGAGCAGGCCCACATCCACCGCGTCGACCACATCATCGTGCTCGCGTCGGACACGCTCCCGGCCCAGCGCGCCGACGCGCGGACGCTCGTCACGCTCCTGCACCTGCGCGACATCGCTCAGCAGAAGGGCGCGACGCTCAACGTCGTGAGCGAGATGCTCGACGACCGCAACCGCGAGCTCGCCGAGGTCACGGGCGCCGACGACTTCATCGTGAGCGACAAGCTCATCAGCCTGCTCATGTCGCAGCTGAGCGAGAACCCGCTGCTCACCGAGGTGTTCCGCGAGCTGTTCTCCGCCGACGGCGCCGAGATCTACCTCAGGCCCGCGAGCCTCTACGTCGCGGCGGGGGAGCCGGTCGACTTCCACACCGTCGTCGAGGCCGCGGGGCGCCGGGGCGAGACCGCGATCGGCTACCGGATCGCCGCGGACGCGCGCGATCCGCAGAAGTCGTACGGCGTCCGGCTCAACCCGGTGAAGTCGGAGGAGTTCACCTTCGGCCCGGGCGACAAGGTCGTCGTCCTCGCGTCGGAGTGACGCCGACCGCCCGGGTCACTCCGGCCGGATGTTGTGGGTGCGCCGGAAGAGGTTGTCCGGGTCGTAGCGGCGCTTGATCGCGCGCAGCCGGGCGAGCGTCGCGGGCGGGTACATCGACTCCACCGGGTCGGCGAGGCTCGAGAAGTTGCCGTAGAAGCCCGCGAGCCAGGGGTCGAGTCGCCGCCACGCGGCGCGCAACCGCGGCTCCTGCGCGTCGGCGATCTCCTCGGGCAGGAACGCGACCGAGAAGATCCACGCCTCGGTGTCGCGGTAGGCCCACGCCGTCGCGTCGGAGGCGACGCGGCCGAAGGCGCCGCCGAGCAGGCGCACCATGAGCACCCCGCCGATCTCGTCGCGGACGCTCACCAGTTCGTCGATGAGCTCGTCGTCGAAAGCCGCCGCGAAGCCGTTCTCGTCGATGAAGCGCAGCGCGGGCGCCTCCACCTGCTCGGCATCGGGCTGCTCGGCGACGAGCACGTCGGCGTACGGCATGCGCTCGATCGTGTGACCGGTGACGCTCGGGAACTCGAGCAGCGGCGCGATCGCCGCGGTCGCGGCAGCCACGTCGTCGCCGGCCCAGACGAACGTGATCTGCGACGTCGCCGGCATCCCCTCGGCGAAGGACGGCATGCCGAGGTAGGTCGTCGAGAGCTCTTCCGGCGCTGCCCGCAGCACGTCGCGCCAGCCGCGGAACACCGCGCCGAGCTGCGCCGGGTCGACCTCGATCGACCCGGAGACGACGCCGGACGGCAGCGGATGCGCGCGGAAGGTGAAGCGCGTGACCACGCCGAAGTTGCCGCCGCCGCCGCGCAGCGCCCAGAACAGGTCGGGTTCCTCGGTCGCGCTCGTCTGCACGATGCGGCCGTCGGCGAGGACGACCTCGGCGCCGATCAGGGAATCGATGGCGAGACCCCAGAGCCGCACGAACCAGCCGACGCCGCCGCCGAGGGTGAGCCCGCCGACGCCGACCGACCGGGTGTCTCCGGAGGAGAGGGCGAGCCCGTGCGGGGTCAGCGCCTCGGCGACCGCGCCCCACGTCGCGCCGCCGCCGATCGTCACGACGTCGCCGTCGACCTCGATCGCGTCGAGCGGGCGCAGGTCGATGACCACGCCGCCGTCGTTGGTCGAGCGGCCGAGGCTGTCGTGACCGCCGCTGCGCACCGAGAGGTCGAGGCCGTGGTCGCGCGCGAAGCCGACGGCCGCCGCGACGTCCTCGGCGCCGGTGGGGCGCACGACGACGACCGGGGAGCCCGGTCCCTTCGCGACCGTCGCCGCGTCGAGGTAGGCGTCATCGCCGGGGAGCAGCACCGCACCCGAGACTCGGGCGCGCAGAGCGTCGAGATCCAGGGCAGACACCCTACGAGCGCCCGCCGACCTCGCGCTGGCTCAGCTGCCGACGATCCCGCCGATGTTGAGCCCGGCGGTGAGCAGCATGATGCGCCAGGTGAGCGCGGCCGCCGCGAGCAGCAGGCCGAAGAGCCCGATGACCCGCCCGCGCCCGGAGATGAGCGCGATGATCCCGAGCAGCGCGGCGACGCCGGCGAGCACGAGGCCACCGAACAGGACGACGACGAAGAGCAGGGCGATGGCCGCGAAGCCCGCGATCCCCGCGAGCGCGCCGGCATCCCCCGACGCGAGCGCGGTGAGCAGCTGCTGGCTGCTGCCGACGAGGCTCGCGGCGGCGAAGACGGCGAAGACGATGTCGCCGAGGACGACGAGGAGGGCGAGCACGAACGCCCAGATGCCCACGCCGCGCTTCTTCGCGGGGGCGGGTGCCGGGGCGGCGGGGGCCGGAGCCGCGGCGGGTTCGGCGGCGACCGGGGCGGCGGAGGCCTCCGCGGGCGTGGCGACCACCGGCTCCGCGGCGACGGCGGACTCGGCGACGGTGGCGGGCTCGGGGGCGGTGGGCTCGGCGGCCTGGGGGTCGGACATGGGTCCGACTGTAGCGTCAGGCCCGAACGGGCGTCACCCGCTCTTGCGGCGGAACTCCCGCTTACCCGCGGCCCGGCCCTGGACGCCGTGGATCGCGGACTCGCCGTCGAGGTGCGCGGGACGGCTCTGCGCGTTCTGCTTCTTGCGCTCGAGCGCCTCGCGGAACTTGCGCTTCGACTCCTCCGACGGGGTGGTCTCGGCCGACTTCTCGCTCATGGCGGGCAAGCTTACGCCCGGCGGATCACTCTGCGGACTCGGCCTCCCCGGCCGCGATCTGGGCGCGGATGGCATCCATGTCGAGCGCGCGCACCTGGCCGAGCAGGTCGTCGAGCACCGGGCGGGGGAGCGCACCGGCCTGCGAGAACACGCCGATGCCGTCGCGGAAGATCATGAGCGTCGGGATCGAGCGGATGTCGAGGGCGCCCGCGAGCCCCGGCTCGGCCTCGGTGTCGACCTTGGCGAAGGTGATGTCGGGGTTGTCCTCGGCGGCCGCGCTGTAGATCGGCGCGAAGGCGAGGCACGGGCCGCACCAGGAGGCCCAGAAGTCGACGAGCACGATGCCCGACTCCGAGGTGGGCTCGAGGATGGCGGACTCGAAGTCCCCGGCGGTCAGATCGACGGTCGACATATCCTCCAGGGTAGACACCCCGCCGGCATCGTGCAGGCAAGCCTGCAACGTACGTTGCAGCAATGGGGGATTGGCTGGAAGAGTGCTTTCATGACGTTGAAGCTCGGGTACAAGGCATCCGCTGAGCAGTTCGACCCCCGCGAACTGGTCGAGATCGCGGTCGAGGCTGAGAAGCGCGGCATGGAGAGCGTCGCGGTGAGCGACCACTTCCAGCCGTGGCGGCACGAGGGCGGGCACGCGCCGTTCTCGCTCACCTGGATGGCCGCCGTGGGCGAGCGCACGAGTTCGATCCGGATCGGCACGAGCGTGATGACGCCGACCTTCCGCTACAACCCGGCGGTGCTCGCCCAGGCGTTCGCGAGCCTCGGGGTGATGTACCCGGGCCGCATCTTCCTCGGCGTCGGCTCGGGCGAGGCGCTCAACGAGGTGGCGACCGGATTCCGCGGGGCCGGCGAACAGACCTGGCCGGAGTTCAAGGAGCGCTACGCCCGCCTCCGCGAGGCCGTCGACCTCATGCGCGAGCTCTGGTCGGGGGAGCGGGTCAACTTCCGCGGCGAGTACTACTCCACCCACGACGCGTCGATCTACGACCGGCCCGAGGGCGGCATCCCGATCTACATCGCCGCGGGCGGGCCGATGATGGCGCGCTACGTCGGGCGGGCCGGCGACGGCTTCATCTGCACCTCCGGCAAGGGCCGGGAGCTGTACGTCGACGAGTTGCTCCCCGCGCTCGCCGAGGGACTGGAGAAGGCGGGGCGGCCGGCCGACGCGATCGAGCGGATGATCGAGATCAAGATCTCCTACGACACCGACCCGGAGGCGGCGCTGGAGAACACGCGCTTCTGGTCGCCGCTCGCGCTCAGCAAGGAGCAGAAGCACGACATCACCGATCCGGTGGAGATGGAGAAGGCGGCGGATGCGCTGCCGATCGAGAAGATCGCGTCGCGCTGGATCGTCGGCTCCGACCCGGACGAGGTCGTCGCGAAGGTCGCCGAGTACGTGGACTGGGGCTTCGACCATCTCGTCTTCCACGCGCCCGGGCGCGACCAGCGCCGATTCCTCGAACTGTTCGAGCGCGATCTCGCCCCGCGCCTCCGCGCGCTCTGAGCCGGGGACCAGACCGCCACGCCGTTGCGACCTTGGAATTGACAGCAACATTTGTTGCTGTAACGATGTGAAGAGAAGCACGTAGCCAAAGGAGGCACTACAGATGCGGGTCGTCGACGCAGTGGCGGATTGGTTCTCCGCCGCCGGATTCACCCATTACTTCGGCTACGCGGGGGGTGCGGTGTGGCCCATCATGGACGCCCTCATCGACCACCCCGAGATCAAGGGCGTGCAGGCGAAGCACGAATCGCACGCCGTGCACCAGGCCGACGTGTACTTCCGAGAGACCGGCAAGATCGCCCCGGTCATCGTGACCAAGGGCCCGGGCGTCATGAACACCGTCGGCGCGGTCGCGAGCGCGATGCACGACTCCGTGCCGCTGCTCGTCATCGCCGGCGGCACCGCCACCCACTTCATGGGCAAGGCGGGCATGCAGGAGATGTACTACCACGGTCACGAGGACGCGGTCAGCGTCATGCGACCGATCACCAAGGGCGCGTGGATGGTCATCCGTCCCGAGACGACGATCGACGTGCTCAATCAGGCGTACAAGCTCGCCGTGAGCGGGCGACCCGGCCCGGTGTTCGTGCAGATCCCGACCGACATCCAGAACTCCGAGGTGTCCGGCCCGATCCTCCCGCCCTCGTCGCGCGAGGTCCGGCAGGGCACCCGCGCCGACCGCGACGCGATCGTCGAGTCGGCCGCGCTCGTCAAGGCGGCCAAGCGCCCCGTCATCCTCGCCGGCGGCGGGCTCGCCCGCTCGCGCGGCGGCGCCGAGGCGCTACGCTCGTTCGTCGACACCTACCGGGTGCCGACGATCACGACGCTCCCCGCCAAGGGCATGCTCGACGAGACGCACGAGCTCGCGCTCGGCCCGGTCGGCCGCTCCGGCACGTGGGCCGCCGCCGACTCGTCGCGCGGTGCCGACCTGATCATCGCCCTCGGCGCGCGGTTCAGCGACAACAACGCGGGCAACTGGCGCAAGGGCGCCCTCTACGACACGGATGCCACCAAGATCATCCAGGTCGACCTCGCGATCGAGGAGATCGGTCGCAACTACGACGTGACGATGGGCCTCCAGGCCGACGCCGCGACCTTCCTCAACGACCTCGCCGCCGAACTCGGGGGCGCCACCCTGGAGATCGACGAGTGGCGCGCGCAGACCGCCGGCTTCAAGGCCTCGTGGGAAGAGGAGTACGCTCGCGTCACCACCGGCGACTTCGAGAAGATCCACCCGGGCCGCCTGTCGCACGAGGTCGGTGAGGCGCTGCGGCGCCACCCGAACGCCCACGTGTTCATGGACATCGGCGACATCGACCAGTACGCCGAGCCGTATATGAAGATCACCACGCCCGGCTCGTGGCACATCAGCTCGGGCATGGCCGAGATGGGCTGGGCCTCGCAGGGGGCACCCGGCGCGGCGCTCGCCAAGCCCGGGCTCATCCCCGTCGTGCTCACCGGCGACGGCGCGTTCCTCCAGGGTCCGCAGGTGCTCGCGACGAACATCGAATACGGCATCCCGACCGTCTGGGTGATCATCAACAACAAGGAGTTCGGTATCGAGAAGAAGGGTGCGGGGCGCATGTTCGGGCGCAACCACCCATGGATCTTCTTCACGACGCCCGACGGCGAGCCCTACAATCCCGACTTCGTCGCCCTCGCGCGCGCCTTCGGCGGCGACGGCGAGCGGGTCCAGAAGGCCGACGAGATCGCGGCCGCACTCGACCGCGGCATCGCGAGCGGCAAGCCCTACGTCATCGACGTCGACACCGACGGCGAGGTCCCGACCTACTTCACCACCGGTCTGGACCGGGCGTACCCGGACAACTGGTACAAGGGCTACGGCGCGCAGGGGCAGCTGGGGACGCCGTGACCGAGCCGGCCCGCCCGATCCTCGTGGCGGGGCAGTGGGAGACCTCCGACGAGGAGATCGTTTCGCGGGCCCCGGGCACCGGGGAGGAGATCGGGCGCACGTACCACGCCTCTGCCGAGCAGCTCGAGCGCGCGACGGCCGCCGCCGTCGCCGCGTTCGAGGTCTGGCGGAAGTCGGGACTCTACCAGCGCGCCGAGGTGCTGAACGCCATCGCGGCGGGCATCGCCGCGCGCCGCGAGGACCTCGCCCGGATGCTCGCGCGCGAGGCCGGCAAGCCGCTCGGCGACTCCGTCACCGAGGTCGACCGCGTCGCCTTCCTGTTCACCTACGCCGCGCAGGAGGCCCTGCGCATCGGCGGAGAGCTCGTGCCGCTCGACGTCATCGCGTCGAGCAAGGGCAAGTGGGCGATCACCCGGCGTGTGCCGCTCGGGCCGATCGCGGGCATCAGCCCGTTCAACGTGCCGCTCTCGCTCTCGGCGCACAAGATCGCCCCGGCGATCGCGGCCGGCGACTCGATCGTGCTCAAGCCGGACTCGCGCGTCGCGTTGACGCTCGGCATCCTCGCGGAGATCATCGCCGAGTCCGGTCTGCCCGCCGGGGTGGTCAGCATCCTCCCGATGGATGTCTCCGTCGCCGACGCGATGGTCACCGATCCGCGCTTCCGGTTGCTGTCCTTCACCGGCTCGGCGCGCGTCGGCTGGGACATGCGCGCGCGGGCCGGCGGCAAGAACGTGGTCCTCGAACTCGGCGGCAACGCGGCGGTCGTCGTCGCCGAGGACGCCGACCTCGACCTCGTCATGGCGCGCCTGCCGTACGGCGCCTTCAAGTACGCGGGACAGCTCTGCATCAGCGTGCAGCGCATCTTCGTGCACCGCTCGCGCCTCGACGAGCTGCGTTCGCGCCTCGTCGCGGCCGCGGAGGGGATGCGCGTCGGCCCGCCGCTCGAGGAGGGGGTCGACCTCGGCCCGATGATCTCCGAACAGGCCGCGATCGCGACCGTCGGGCTGGTTGAGGAAGCGGTCGGCGCGGGCGCCCGCGTCCTCGCCGGCGGAACCCGCGAGGGCGCCTACGTGCGCCCGACGGTGCTCGAGGGCGTGCCGGCGGATGCGCGGCTCGCGCGCGACGAGGCCTTCGCGCCCGTCGTCATCCTCGACCCCTTCGATGACATCGACGAGGCCGTGCGCCTCGTCAACGACAGCGACTACGGGCTGCAGGCGGGCGTGTTCACGCGCGATCTGCGCACGATCTGGGCCGCGTTCGACGACCTGGACGTGGGGGGAGTGGTGATCAACGACATCCCGACCTACCGCATCGACCACATGCCGTACGGCGGGGTCAAGGATTCGGGACTGGGCCGTGAGGGCATCCGCTACGCGATCGAGCACATGACGGAGCTGCGCACGCTCGTCATCACGCCGGGGTCCTGATGGGCGGCGCAACACCGGCCGCCCTCGACGGGCTGGCCGTCCTCGACCTCGGAGACGAGCTCTCCGCCTACGCCTCGCGGCTGCTCGCCGACCTCGGGGCGCGCGTCGTACGCGTCGAGCCCGCGAGCGGATCGGCGCTGGAGGGGGCGACGCCGCTCGTCGACGCGCCCGGTGGGCCGGTGAGCGCGTTCGAGCGGTTCGTCAACGCGGGCAAGCAGATCGTGGCGCTCGACGCCGCCTCCGCCGAGGACCGCGCCCGCTTCGCCGGACTCCTCGCCGACGCGGACGTCGTCATCGAATCACCCGCGGGCGTGCTCGACGCCTACCTCGCCGGAGCGTCCGTGCGCGATGACCTCGTGCGCGTCGTCGTCACGCCGTTCGGCCTCGACCAGGAGCGGCCGTGGCCGGATTCCGACGACCTCGTCGTCATGGCCGAGGGTGGACTGCTGCACCTCGGCGGCTACCTCGACAGCGGGCCCGTCGTGGCCTACGGGCGGCAGAGCCGCTTCGCCGCGTCGATCTTCGCCGCGGTCGCCGCGCTCACCGGGGTGATCGCCCGCGACGCGACCGGGGTCGGCGGAAGCTACGACGTGTCGGCGCAGGAGTGCATGGCGCAGGCGCTCGAGGACAGCGCGGCGACCTACTCGCTCACCGGCAAGGTGCGGGAGCGTCTGGGCGAGCGCCCGCGCGAGGCGGGGACCGGCGTCTACCGCTGCCGCGACGGGTACATCTCGATGGTCGCGGGCCGCCTCGGCACCGCGCGCGCCTGGTCGGCGCTCATCGAGTGGCTCAACGCCGAGGGCGCCGAGGGCGCCGAGACCCTCCTCGAGGAGCGCTGGCAGCGCTTCGACTACCGGCAGACGGGTGAGGCGATCGAGACCTTCGGGGCGATCTTCGAGGCGTTCACCGCGACGCGCGACAAGGCCGAGCTCTACCGCGAGGCCCAGCAGCGCATGATCGCCCTCTCTCCCGTCAGCACGGTCGACGACCTGTTCGCCAACCGGCAGCTGCGATTCCGTGAGTTCTTCGTCGAGGTCGACGACCCCCTGCTGGGCACCGTGACGTTCCCGCGCGCGCCCTACCGGATGTCGGCGACGCCCCCGCTCGACCCGCGACCGTCGGCCCGCCCGGCGGCCCTCGTCGAAGGGACGGTGTGATGACCGACACGCTCCCCGGGCCGGCGACCCCGGCGCGGCCGACTCCCGCCCAGCCGCTCGCGGGCATCCGGATCCTCGACTTCTGCTGGATCGGCGCGGGTGCGCTCGTCACGAAGACGCTCGCCGAGCTCGGCGCGTCGATCTACCGCGTGGAGTCGCGCCGGCACCCCGACAACCTGCGCCTCGCGCCGCCGTTCCGCCCGGGGGCGGAGGGCATCGAGGGCTCGGGCTACTTCGCCTCGCGCAACCCGTCTAAGCAGAGCGTCGCGATCGACATGAAGACCGAGGAGGGCCGAGCGCTCGCCTTCCGGATGGCGTCGACCGTCGACGTCGTGACGAGCAACTTCCGGCCCGGGATCATGGAGCGCTGGGGCTTCTCCTACGACGCGATCCGCGAGGTCAACCCGTCGGTCATCTACCTGACGATGCCGATGCAGGGTGCGGAGGGTCCCGACTCGACCTACATCGGGTTCGGGTCGACCATCGCCGCACTCAGCGGGCTCGTCGCCCTCTCCGGGCAGCCGGGCCGCACGCCGGTGGGCACCGGCACGCACTATCCCGACCACGTGCCCAACCCCGGTCACGCGCTCGTCGCCCTCCTCGCGGCGTTGCGGCACCGCTCGCGCACGGGGGAGGGGCAGTCGATTGAGCTCGCGCAGTTCGAGTCGACGATCAACGTCATCGGCCCCGCGATCGTGCAGGCGAGCGCGGGCGGCACGCCGGAGATGGTCGGCAACCGGGTGCCCGACGCCGCGCCGCACGGCGCGTACGAGTGCTCCGGCGGGTCGTGGGTCGTCATCGAGTGCCTCGACGACGCCCAGTGGCTCGCGCTGTGCGCGGCGCTCGACCGCGAGGATCTCGCCGGCGACTCGCGCTTCGCGACCCTCGAGGGCCGCAAGGCGAACGAGGACGAGCTGGATGCCGAGATCGCCGCGACCGTGGCCGGCATCCTCCGCGACGACGTGCTCGCCGACCTGCGGGACGCGGGGGTGCCGAGCGCGCCGGTGAACTCGAGCCGCGACATCGTCGAGGACCCCGTGCTCTGGGAGCGCGGCTTCTGGGAGGAGATCGACCACCCGGTCATCGGTCCGATGCCGATCTCCCGCACCCCGTTCCGCCGCGTCGGGTCGCCGCGCGCCGCGCTCACCCGGCCGCCGCTCCTCGGCGAGCACACGTGGGACGTCCTGTCGGCCGAACTGGGGATGACGCGCGAGGAGTACGACGCGCTCGTGGAATCCGAGGTGCTCTACTGATGACCGGGATCCTGTGCGAGAAGCGCGGCCACGTCGCGGTCGTGACGCTCGACCGGCCCGAGCGCCGCAACGCGCTCGACGCGACGGCGCGGCAGGCGCTCGTCGAGGCGTTCGTCGGCCTCGAAGCCGATGCCGGCATCCGGTGCGTCGTGCTCACCGGGTCGGGCACGGCGTTCTGCGCCGGCACCGACCTCACCGGCCCTCCCGTCCCGCCGGAGCTCGCCGACCGGCCGCTCGTCGCGCCGGTGGCCGACTTCACCCGGCCCGTCGTCGCGGCGGTCAACGGGGCGGCAGCGGGCGGGGGCTTCGAGTTCGCGCTCGCCGCCGACCTGCGGATTGCGACCCCGGCGGCGAAGTTCCTGCTGCCCGAGCTGCGCATCGGCAGCCTCCCCGGCAGCGGCGGCACCCAGCGCATCTTCTCCGCGCTGCCGTCGGCGATCGCCGCGCGCGTGCTCTACACGGGCGAGCCGCTCACGGCGGCCGACGCCCTCCGCTACGGGCTCGTGAGCGAGATCGTCGAGCCGGAGGGACTGCTCGACCGCGCGCTCGCGCTCGCCGACCGGATCGCGGAGGCGGCACCGTTGTCGCTGCGCGCCGCGAAGCGCGCCGCCCGCGCGGCGACCGAGCACCCCGAGGGGCTCGCGCTCGAGCGGATCCTGTGGGCGGAGCTCGCCGAGACGCAGGACCGCGCCGAGGGGCGCGCCGCGTTCCGCGAGAAGCGCCCGCCGCGCTTCGAGGGCCGCTAGGCGCCGGGCGGATGGGCGACGCCGAGCCGGCGGGGGAGCCGCCGCCGTCGTCGGCGTGGCGCCTGCTACGCCAGGGCAACTACTTCCGCTACTTCGCCGGCAACGTCGTGTCAAACGTCGGCACGTGGTTCCAGGACATCGCCGCGGCCATCCTCGTCTTCCAACTCACCGGTTCGGCGGGGGCGGTCGCCGTCGTCGCGATCTGCGGGTACGGCACCGCCGTGTTCCTCGCGCCGTGGGGTGGTGGGCTCGCCGACCGCGTCGACCGCCGGAGGCTGCTCATCGCCTCCCACCTCGGGCTCGGCGCCGCGGCCGGCGTCCTCGCCGGACTCGCCTGGGCCGGACTCGCGACGGCCGGCGTGGTCTACGTCGTGTCGGCGCTCCTCGGCGTCGGCCGCGCGATCAACAACCCGACCCTGCAGGCGATGATCCCGGCGCTCGTGGCCCGCCGGGACGTCGCGCAGGCGTCGGCGCTCCAGGTGGTGACGTTCAACCTCGCGCGGGCGATCGGGCCGGTGCTCGGCGCGGTCGTCATCACGACGTTCGGCGCGGGCCCGGCGTTCGCGGTGAACGCCGCATCCTTCCTCGTCTTCGCGTTCGTGCTCATGACGCTGCGGGTCGACCCCCGGCCGAAGCCGACTCTCCCCGGGGGTTTCCGCTTCGCGCTGGGGTACGTGGGGACCCGGCCGCGCCTGGTCCTGTTGCTCGTGTGCTGCGCGATCATGGGGATGGCGACCGATCCCGTCATCACGCTCGCGCCGGCGTTCGCTGCGGCCTACGGAGAACCCGAGGCGTGGGCGGGCTGGTTCACGTCGGCGTTCGGCGCGGGCGCGGTGCTCGGCGCTCCGCTCACCGGCTGGGTACGCCGCACCGTGGGCCCGCACCACACGGGCGTCGCGGGTCTGCTCACGATTCCCGTCGCGTTCGGCGTCGTGGCGCTGTCGCCGTGGCCGGTGCTCTCGCTCGTCGCGGTCGCCGTCGCCGGGGCCGCCTTCCTCATCGGCAACGCCGATCTCACCGCGAGCCTGCACGACGAGATCGACGACGACGTGCGGGGGAGGGTGATGGCGCTGTGGACGATCGGCTTCCACGGCAGCCGGCCGGTGGCCGCGGCGATCGACGGGTCGGTCGCCGACGCGGCCTCCCCGCAGGCGGCGATCTCGGTCGTCGCGGGCCTCATCCTGCTCGCCGGGGTGCTCGCGGGGGTGGGATTCCGGCGCGGATCGCAGATCCGGTGATCCACCACTGGCGCACTGCAACAAAATATGCGGTAGTGTTGCCGTACTGAAATTCTTCTGTCGATGGAGCCAACAGTGTCCACCAGCCGGGTCATCGCGACGGGGATGGTGCCGTTCCAGCGGCGCTCCGACTCTCCCGTCGATCTGCTCGCCGCGCGCGCCGTGCGTGCGCTGTTCGACTCCAGCGGCCTCGACCGCTCGCTCGTCCAGGAGGCGTACGTCGGAACCGCGAAGGGCGGCAGCCTCATCGGCCAGCGCGCGCTGCGTTTCGCCGGCCTCGCGAGCGGGATGCCGGTCTACAACGTGGAGAACGCGTGCGCCTCGAGCGCCGTGGCCTTCCACCTCGCCGATCGGGCCATCCGCACCGGCGCGATCGAGTGCGCCCTCGTCGTGGGTGTCGACCGCCTCTCCGACCTCGGCAAGGGCGCACTCCCGGTCCAGGCGACCGAGTGGGACGGCGCGGCGGGCGTCACCAACCCGGTCGTCTACGCCATGCGCGCGACGCGCTACATGCACGACACCGGCGCGACCGTCGAGGACCTCGCTGCCGTCTCGGTGAAGAGCCGCCGCTTCGCCGACGCGAACCCGTTCGCGCAGATGAGCGGCATCCCGACGCTCGAGGAGGTGCTCGCCTCCGCGCCGGTCGCCGACCCGCTGACCCTGTTCCAGTGCTCCGCGAAGAGCGACGGCGCCGCGGCGGCCCTCCTCGTCTCCGACGACCTCGCGCGCAGGCTCGGCCGGAGCGGGCCGCGCGTGCGCGCCTCGGAGGTGCGCTCCGGCTCGTTCACCTCGGGCGCCCGCGACATCACCCACCCCGACATCACCTCGCGCGCCGCTTCCGCCGCGTTCGAGGCGGCCGGACTCGGGCCCGCCGATCTCGACGTCGTCGAACTGCACGACGCCTTCAGCATCGCCGAGCTGCTCTACGTCGAAGAGCTCGGGCTCGCCGAGCACGGGGGAGCGGCCGAACTCGCGGCGCGGGGCGGCACCGCCGACCTCTCCGCGGGGGCGGGCGCGGTCGTGAACCCGAGCGGGGGCCTGCTCGGCCGCGGGCACCCGATCGGCGCCACGGGACTCGCCCAGATCGTCGAGCTCACGCTCCAGCTCACCGGGGCCGCGGGCGCGCGTCAGCGCGAGGACGCCCGCGCGGGCCTCTCCCACGTGACCGGTGGCGGCGCCTCCGGCTTCGACAACGGCGCGTGCGCGGTGCACGTGCTCACCGCGGACTGAGGCCCGGGATGACGAACCTCTCCGTCTGGCCCGCCGAGCTCCCCGCCGGGCTGCGCGACCTCCCCGCCGAGGTCGGCGGCATCCTCGGGCTCGAGGCGACCGCCGTCGCGGATCCCGCCGCGGCCGCCGCCGCCCCCGATCCCCTCCTCGTCGTGGTCGCCGACGCCGCGGCCGCCGGGGTGCTCGCCGCGCTGGACGCCGCCGCGGCATCCCGCACCGCGCCCGCTGTGGTCGTCGTGAGCGACGGCGTCATCGGCACCGACGGGGGAGACCTCGCCGCAGCGCTCGCCGGGGCGTCGGCCGTCACCCTCGTCCGCTCCGTCGCCGTGCGGCGCTCCGCCACGGGGCGCATCAACGCCGTCGCCGTGCCCGACCGCCTGTTCGGCGCGGCCGGCTCGCAGCGCGGACCCCTGCCGCTCGAGATCGCCAGCGCCGACGTCGCCGACGTGGTGGCGTTCCTGCTGTCGGACGAGTCCCCCTACATCGACGGGCAAGTGCTGTACGCCGACGGCGGCCGGCAGCTGTTCTCGTCCCTGACGGCGTGAGGAAGAGATGACCGCGAACGCACCCCGCATCGCCCTCGTGACCGGCGGCGGCCAGGGTATCGGCGCCGGCATCAGCCTCGCGCTCGGCACTCACGGCTACCACGTCGCCGTGAACGACCTCGACTTCTCCCGTGCTGCCTCGGTGGTGGCGCAGATCGAGGCGGCGGGCGGCACCGGATCCGTCGCGCTCGCCGACGTGAGCGACTCCGCGTCCGTCGACGCCATGTTCGACGCCGTCGAGGCGGAGCACGGCGCCGTCGAGGTGCTCGTCAACAACGCGGGGGTGAGCGGCAACGCCGGCATCCGCAACGTCACCGACGAGTTCTGGGACCGCGTCACGTCGATCGACCTCGACGGCGTGCTCTACTGCACGCGGCGCGCGCTCGGCCCGATGCGCGAGACGGGACGCGGCTCGGTCGTCAACATCGCCTCCCGCGCCTGGCTCGGCTGGTGGGGGCAGAGCGCCTACGCCGCCGCGAAGGCCGGCGTCGTCGGGATGACGCGCGCGCTCGCCGTCGAGATGGCGTCGAAGGGCGTACGCCTCAACGTCGTCGCGCCGGGCGTCATCGACTCGCCGATGCTCCGCGACCGCTCGGAGGAGGCGCTGGCGCGCATCCTGACGAGCGTCCCGAGCGGGCAGCTCGGCTCGCCCGAGGACATCGCGCGCGCCGTCGTGTTCCTCGCCGGCGACCGGGCGCGCACCCTCACCGGCCAGGTGCTCTACGTCTGCGGCGGCAAGAGCATCTACGCCTACCCCGACTGGCCCGACGAAGGATCCCGCTGATGACCGAACTGCGTCCCGAACTCGCCCGCTACGCGCGGTGCGTCGTGTGCGGCACCGCGTACTTCCCGGTGCACGTGCTCGCCCCGTGCGGGCACTCCGAGGAGCCGACCCTGCACGCGTTCGACGAGGCGGGCGTGGTCTACTCCTGGACGCGCTCGCACGGGGCCGACGGTGCCGTGCCGATCGCGATGGCCGACTTCCTCGACGGCGAGCTGCGCGTCACCGCGCCGGTCGTCGGCGCCGACGAGGTCGCGATCGGCGACCTGCTCGTCGTGCGGCTCGCCGAGCAGCCGCCGTTCGTGCTCGCGCCCGCCTGAGCGGGCATCCCGGTTCCCGCCGGTCGGCGCGAGTCGCGCTCAGCGCTCCCCGTCGCTCCCGGAGAGCACGAACAGCCCGGCGCTGTGCAGCGAGCGCATGAAGACGTCGTAGCGCTCCACCGCGCCCGAGACGGCCGTCGTCGTCTCGTTGAGCAGCACGTTGATGATCGCGACCGGGGCGACGAGCGAGTTCTGCGCGCCGACGCCGGAGACGCGCGCCGGCAGCACGATGTCGACGCGCTGACCGATCGGCGAGATCGGGGTGTCGGTGATGCCGACGATGCGCACGTCGCGGTCCTTGGCGAGCTCGATCACCTGCACGGTGTCGGCGCTGTACGGCGCGAAGCCGATCGCGACCAGCGTGTCCTGCGGGCCGGCCTCGAGGAGGGTCGGGATGTGGCGCCCGCCGTGGTGCTCGATCAGGTCGGCCTGGCCGCGCACGCGCTCGAGGGTGAGGGCGGTGTAGGCGGCGAGGGCGCCGGAGGCGAAGCCGCCGACGACGAACACCTGACGCGACTCGGCGAGCAGCTTCGCGGCGCGGCTGAGCAGTTCGGTGTCGAGGGCGAGGACCGTCTGACGCAGGTTCTCGAGATCGTGCAGGAGCGAGGCGGACTGCGTGCCGGAGAGGTGGTCGCCGAGGCCCTCCTCGGCGTTCGCGCCGGTCGCGCCGTTGCCGCGGAGCTGGCCGCGCACGACCTGGCGCACCCGCTCCTGGAGGTCGGGGTAGCCGTTGAGGCCGATCTTGTACGCGAAGCGCACGACCGTCGACGGCGCGATCGAGAGCCGTTCGGCGAGCTTGTCGACCGTCGCGAAGGCGACGAACTGGGGGTCTTCGACGATCGCCTCGGCGATGCGCTTCTGGGACTGCGTCAGCTCGTCGTACTTGCGCCGAACCGAGTTGAGCACGTCCTGGCTCTCGTCGACCATCGTCACTCCCTTGATCTCCGCCGCGGTGGTCTCCGCCGCACGGTATCGGATGCCTGGAGACAAGTCTCGCACCCGCTGCGGAAAACTCGTGTCATTCAGACCACTGAACGAGAATGTGTGTTGCGAACCGCCTAGACTCGATCCATGGTCACCGAAGCGACGGAGCTGCCGGCGGGACTCGCGCGCGCCCTGCGCGGCGATCGGCTCGACGAGGAGATCGGCCGAACCGTGCTCCTCGTCGCCCCGGCGGCCGACGGCTGGCCGCGCGTGGCGACCCTCAGCGTCGGTGAGGTGCTCGCCCCGGATGCCCGCCGCATCCTGCTCTCCCTCTACGCCACGAGCCGCACGACGGCGGCGATCCGCGCGGCGGGCAGGGCCCTCCTGCTCGCCGACGACGACGGTGCGATCGTGCGCGTCCGGCTGACGACGACCGAGATCGAGGATGCCGCCGCGGCCGAGGCGGGTCGTGTCACCTTCCGCGGCGACGTCGCCGCCGTCGAGATCGACGCGGTGCCCTACGCGCGGGTCACGCACGGCATCGGCTTCGAGCTCCTCGACCCCGATGCGGCGCTCGCGCGCTGGCGCCGCCAGCTCGACGAACTGGCGGCGCTCGCGTGACCCGCCGGCTCATCGTCGCGATCACGGGCGCGACGGGCGCGATCTTCGGCGTCCGCACGCTCGAGCGCCTGCGCGAGTTCGACGTCGAGACCCATCTCATCGTCACCGCGTGGGGGGCGAAGACGATCGAGCACGAGACCGGGCGCTCCGTGCGCGACGTGCGCGCCCTCGCCGACGTCGTGCACCGCCCGGGGGATCAAGGGGCGACGATCTCGAGCGGCTCGTTCGAGACGCTGGGCATGGTCGTCGCGCCGTGCACGGTCAAGACGCTCGCCAACATCGCCTCCGGCATCGCCGACGACCTCGTCGCCCGCGCCGCCGACGTCGTGATCAAAGAGCAACGCAAGTTGGTGCTCATGGTGCGCGAGGCGCCGCTCAGCCCCATCCACCTCGAGAACATGCTCAAGCTCTCGCGGATCGGGGTGTCGATCCTCCCGCCCGTCCCCGGCTTCTACACGCAGCCGTCCGGGATCGACGAGATGGTCGACCACATCGTGACGCGCACGCTCGACCAGTTCGGACTGCACTCGGACGCGACGCCGCGCTGGGACGGCAACCTGCACCACTCGCGCGACGCCGAGTAGTCGTCGCCGTCGGGCCGGTCAGCGCAGCACGTCGCGGACGGCGCCGAACGTCCCCCCGCCGGTGAGAGCCGCGACGAGGGCGGCCGCCGCCTCGTCGCCCGCCGCCCGCGCGAGCTTCGCGACGACGTCGTCCCGGGTGAGCGGATGCTCGGGAGACCCGGGCATGAGGTCGCGGCGCTGCGTGACGGTCGAGCCGTCGGCGCGGCGTGCGGTGACGACGCATCCCCCCTCCGGGAGCGCGGCGTCCTCGACGACGGCGACGCGGTGCGCGAGGGCCGCGGTGGCGGCATCCGCCCGGCGCTCGGGCGAGAACTGGTCGAGCCGGCAGTCGCCGTCGAGCCACGCCGCGGCGGCGATCCAGCGCGCCGACTGCAGCGCCGAGAGCTGGTCGCTCCAGTCCGCGCGGGCGCACTGCTTGTAGGCCTTCGGGGGCAGCCGTACCTCGAGGGAGGCGGGCTCCGCGTCGTCGCGCGCGGCGAGCACCGCCTCGATGAGCGACTGCAGCGAGCTCGCCGCGGGCCAGCGGCGGATCGAGATCTGCAGGAGCGCCCAGCGTTCGCCGAGTCCCGCCGTCGCGAGGGAGACGTCGCCGGCGTCGTAGGCGTCGAACAGGCCGCCGTCGGGATGCGTCCACGCGTCGGCCGGACCGCCGTGGCCGTGGGCGGCGAGGTCGGCGGCGACGACGGCGGCGAGCGCGCCGCGACCCTGCGTCGTCTTCACCCCGGGCGTGCCGATGACCGCGAAAGTGCCGCCCGAGTGCTGCCCCGCCGCGCCCCACGCCGCACGCAGGAGGGCGGCGTCCCCGCCCCGGAGCCGGACGATGGTCGCGGCGCCGCCGTACGGCCCGATGACGCCGGGGGAGTGCCAGCGGGCGCCGGTGTAGCGCTCCGGGTCCATGGCGTCGCAGAGCCGGACGGTGAGCTCGGCCCCGAGCGCGAAGGCGGCGAGCGCCTCGTCGATCGGTGTCTCGTCGGTCGCCGCGGCGAGCAGCGCGGGCAGGACGACGGGCGTCACATGGCACATCCGCGGGCGGTAGACGTCGCACATCGTCGTCGCCGTCGTCTGCCAGCCGTTGAGGAAGGACGCGGCGGCGGGCGAGGCGGGCTCGTCGCGGACGACGAGCGCGTCGCCGGATCCGAACAGTCGGCGCACGGAGGCCGCGAGCGTGTCGCGCGCCGCCGCATCCCGGCCCGCGATCGCGCACGCGAGGGCGTCGAGCGCGAGGTCGACGACGCGGTCGCGCACGGGGGAGGGGATGTCGGCCCACGCCGTGCCGAGGACGAACTCCGCCGCGACCGCCTCCGCCTCCCCGCGGGCGATCATGCGCCCGCCGTCTCCGCGAAGCGCTCGGCAGCCGGGGCCACGACCTCGGCCTGGAAGCGCGCGACCTCGGCCGCGAGGTCGTCCGGGGTGTGCCCCTCGAACACGAGCATGAGCTCGTCGTTCCCGTTGCGCGCGAACTTCACGACCTCCTCGATCATGTCCTCGGGTGACCCGATGAGCGCGTACCACTTCTTGGGCCCGCCGCCGAAGAACACCCGCGCGCGGGTGGAGACGAACGGGAACGGCCTGCCGGTCTTGTCGAACGCGGCGCGCAGGGCGGGGATGCGCTCGACGAGGTCTTCCGGGGAAGTCTGGGCGGCGTGGTAGCCGTCGCACAGCTCGGCGCTGCGGCGGAGCGCGCGCGCGCTGCGGCCGCCGGCCCAGATCGGGGTCGCGTCCTTCCGCACGGGGAGCGGGCCGAAGGTGTAGTCGCGGAGGGTGTGGAACTCGCCCTCGAACGGCTCGGTCGCGCCGGACCAGAGGTGACGCCACAGGCGGATGGCCTCGTCGACGTAGGCGCCGCGCTTCTCGAAGCGGTGCTCCTTGCCCATGTTCTGGTACTCGGGCAGGTCGTCGACGTCGCTCACGCCCACGCCGACGACGAGCCGGCCGCCGAGGAGCACGTCGAGGGTGGCGAGCTCCTTCGCGAGCTGCGGCGCGTCGCGCATCGCGGGGGAGATGACGCTCGTGCCGAGGACTATGTGGTCGTGGCGACCGCCCACCCAGGCGAGCGTGGTCAGCGCTTCGAGCATGGTGCCGTACTCGTCGGCCTCGTCGCCCTTGGGGACCATGAGGTGGTCGGTCACCCAGGCGCTGCGCCAGCCCGCCTCGACGGCGGCGGCGGTGCCCGCGTCGAGCAGTTCGGGGGAGGCCCCGAGGCCCTTGTTGGGGAGGATCAGTCCGAAGGTCATCGAACCGACGGTGGAGAGCGCGCGCGTCATCGCGGGGTCCTTTCGAGGTGGTGTCCAGCCTATCGGCGGGCGGGGAGAGAAGTTTCATCGACCCCGTTAGGAAACAAATGTGCCACGATCGCTTGACTTATGGAACGTCTGATGATGCGATGATGGTGCCCGGAGAACGACCTCCGGGCAACACCCGTTCCGTAGGAAGATCTGCGGAAGAAAGGTTGCACCCCATGAGGATTCGTGTCCTGGCAGCGCTGGCAGTGACCGCGACTCTCGCGCTCGGAGGCTGCGCGGCGTCCCCCGGAGGCGACGGCGGCGACGACGTCGACCTCGGCACCGTCCGGATCATCGGAATCGGTGTCCCCGACTTCACCGCCGTCGATGTGGAGAAGTGGAAGCTGAACCTGGAAGAGGCCGGGTTCGACGTCGACTTCAAGACCGTCGAGGAAGAGGATGCCGCGCTCCGTGCCGTGGTGGCCGGCGCCGCCGACATGTACGTCGGCTCGCTCCCGTCGCTCATCACCGCCGTGCAGAACGCCGGTGCGGAGGTCAAGAACGTCGCGGTCAACGCGCAGTCGACCTCGTACGTCGTCCTGGCGAACAACGACATCCAGTCGATCGACGACCTCGCCGGCCAGATCGTGGGCGTGAACACCCCCGGCTCCGCGGGCGACACGATCATGCGTCTCGCGCTCGAGGCCGAGGGCTTCGACACCGATCTGCCCGAGTACGTCGTCATCGGCGGGTCGAGCGCCCGCGTCGCGGCCCTCCAGGCCGGCCAGATCGCGGCGACGGTGGCCCACATCGGTCTCGCCGAGTCGGCGATCGCGACCGGTCAGTTCCACGCCCTGCTCTACTGCGGCCCTGCGCTCGGCGCCTACCTGCAGACCGGGCTCAACGTGGCGACGGCCTACGCCGACGAGAACCCGGAGGCGATGCAGGCCGTCGTCGACGCGTTCATCGAGGCGCAGCGCTGGGCCGCCAGCGACAAGGCGGGCTACCTCGAACTGTCGGAGACCATCGACAGCGAGACCGACCTCGCGATCCGCGACGCGACCTACGACTCGCTGCTCGCCCAGGACTTCTGGGGCGTGAACGGCGGCATCGACGACGCGTCGGTCGACAACTGGCTGAAGATCTCGATCGAGGCGGGCGACCTCGCCGAGCCGGTTCCGGCGACCGGCGACTGGCTCGACCAGCGGTTCGTGCTCGACTACCTCGAGCGCAACGGCGAGTTCTGATCCAGCAGCACCCCCATCTCTGAGGAATCACACCAACACCATGCTCAGCGTCACTGATCTGTCCAAGGCCTACGACCCCTCGAAGCCCCCGATCCTCGTCGACTTCAACCTCGAGGTCGGGAAGGGCGAGTTCGTCTCGCTCCTGGGTCCCTCCGGCTGCGGCAAGACGACGGCGCTGCGCATCGTCACCGGACTGCTCGAGCAGTCCGGTGGCGAGGTGCGGGTGGATGGCAAGGTCAGCACGGGCCCGTCCCGCGACAAGGCCATCGTCTTCCAGAGCTTCAACCTGTTCCCGTGGAAGACCGCGCTCCAGAACGCGGCCTACGGGCTCGAACTCCAGGGAGTCGGCAAGCGCGAGCGGCTCGAGCGCGCTGCCGACTACCTGGACCTCGTGGGCCTCGGATCGCGCAAGGACCACTACCCGTCTCAGCTCTCCGGCGGCCAGCAGCAGCGCGTGGGCCTCGCCCGCGCCCTCGCCGTCGAGCCGAAGCTCCTCCTCATGGACGAGCCGTTCGGCGCGCTCGACGCCCTCACGCGCGAGCACCTGCAGGCGCAGCTGCTCGAGGTCGTCGCCGCGAAGGACCTCTCGGTGCTCTTCGTCACGCACTCCATCGACGAGGCCATCTACCTCTCCGACCGCATCGTCGTCATGGGCGTCAACCCGGGCCGCATCATCGCTGACCTCGAGGTCGGCATCGCGAAGCCCCGCGACGAGGCCGGCACCTGGCGCGCCACCCCGCGCTACGCCGAACTCCGCGAGCAGTGCTGGGACCTGCTCGAGTCGCAGATCCAGACGGCGAAGGCGGTCTGACGGATGACGACCCGGGTCGCCCCCGAACCGTTCACCCACGCGTTGCAGGCGGTCGAGCCGCCGAAGCCGGCGAATCCGCTCCGGCGGTTCTTCGCGAACGCCTGGACCATCCGCGCGATCTCGCTGCTCGTCGTCCTGACCATCTGGTATGTCGTGGGCCAGCAGATGCCGTACGTGCTCTCCGACCCGATCGCGATCGCGATCGAGGCGACCGAGATCTTCGTGCCCGACATCCTCCCGGCCTTCGGCGAGACCCTCCGCGGCCTCGCGGTGGGGATGGCCATCTCGGTGCTCGTCGGGGTGCCGGTCGGCCTCATCATGTCGCAGAGCCACGTCGCCGAGGTCGCCCTCGCGCCCTACGTGTACGCGATCTCCGCGACCCCGCGCATCACCCTCATCCCGGTGCTCGTGCTCTGGCTCGGCATCTCGTTCGAGATGCGCGTGGGCATCGTCTTCCTCGGCGCCGTCTTCCCGATCCTGCTCAACGTCTACCTCGGCGGGAAGCAGGTCGACCGCGGCCTGCTGGATGTCGGCCGCGCCTTCAAGGCGCCGCAGTGGAAGATCTACACCGGCATCCGCCTCCGCGGCAGCCTGCCGTACCTCTTCAGCGGGCTGCGTCTCGGCCTCGCCCAAGGGCTGGTCGGCGTGGTGCTCGCCGAGGTCGCCACCTCCGCGGGCGGCATCGGCAACCTGATCACGTTCTATTCGCGGTTCTTCCGCATCGACGCGATGTTCGTCGCGATCGTGCTGCTCGGTCTCGTGGCCGTGCTCATCACGACGATCATGGCGCGCTTCGACGCGGCCCTGAAGGAGCCGTGGAACAGCAAGCTGCTCCGCGCGCGACCCTTCCGAACGACCGGCTCGGCGACGAAGGAGGTGGCGGCGTGAGCGGCAGCGAGAACGTCGCACAGGCGCAGGCCCTCCTGCGCAAGGCCTCCGCCAACCGGCGCTTCACCCGGACGCCGCTGGGGGAGTGGACGATCCGCGTCGTCGTGCTCGTCGGCGTGCTCCTGGCATGGGAGATCTTCGCCCAGGACGTGCCGCGCGCCCTCACCGCGCCGCCGAGCGAGATCGGCGCGGCCGCGTGGAACCAGCTCTTCGTCACGGGTGAGATCTGGGGCCCGCTCGGCTCCTCGCTCACCATCCTGGTCACCGGCCTGGCGACCGCGCTCGTCATCGGCATCCCGATCGGCGTCGCCATGGGGCGCTACCGGATCGTCGCGAACGCGCTCGACCCGTACGTGACGTTCTTCTACAGCATCCCGAACGTCGCCCTCGTGCCGGCCCTCATCATCCTCGTCGGCTTCGACACGTCGTTCCGGTTCACCTACGTGGTGATCGCGTCGATCTGGCCGATCATCATCAACACGATGGCCGGCGTGCGCGCGGTCGACAACAACCTCCTCGACGCAGGCATCGCCTACTCGGCCAAGGAGCGGCAGATCGTGGGCGGGATCATCATCCCGTCGGCGTCGCCGTACATGGTCGCGGGCGGCCGCCAGGCGTTCACGGAGGCGTGGTCGGCGGTCATCGTCGGCGAGGCGACCACCACCCTCGCCGGCGTCGGCGGCATGGTCGAGCTGTTCGCGCAGTACTACCTCACGGCCGACATGTTCGTGCCGATCTTCGCGATCATGATCGTCGGCGTGATCATCCAGGGCCTCACCGCGTGGGCGCAGCAGAAGTTGACCCCCTGGCAGCAGGTGCAGACATCCTGACGCCACCCCAGACACCCGTCCGGCCGCGAGAGTCGCGGCCACGATCGACTCGCGATCCCCGGATCGCGGAAAGGCATCACCGATCATGAGTGACATCCCCGCAGAGCTCCGGGCGAAGGGCCGGGGCGACGCGAAGACCGTCCCGCTCGCCCCCGAGCCGGGTGCCCTCACCGGGCTGCGCAAGTGGCTCGCCGACATGGACGCGCTCGGCGAGCTGCGCGTGGTGGAGGGCGTCGACGCCGAGGCGAGCATCGGTCTCGTCTCCGAGATGCTCCACCACACCGAGGAGTCGCCGGCCGTGCTCTTCGACGCCATCCCGGGCTACCCGAAGGGCTGGCGCGTCCTCGTCAACTCCCTCGGCGGCCGGCGTCGCCTCGCGGCGAGCCTCCGTCTGCCCGAGGACATCACGCCGCTCGAACTCGTGGACGCGTGGGAGCAGCACCTCGTCGACGTCAAGCCCATCCCGACGAAGGTCGTGGAGTCGGGCCCGATCACCGAGAACGTGGACCGCGGCGACGACGTCGACGTGACCAAGTTCCCGACGCCGCTGTGGCACCCGGAGGACGGCGGCCCGTTCATCGGCACCGGTTGCGGCATCGTCACGCGCGACCGCGAGAACGGCGTCGTCAACGTCGGCACCTACCGCGTCCAGGTCTACGACAAGAACACGACGGGCCTCTACATCTCGCCTGGCAAGCACGGGCGCCTGCACCGCGACCAGTACTTCAACGCCGGCGAAGACATGCCGGCCGTCATCATCGCCGGGTTCGACCCCATCCAGTTCATGGCGAGCGGACTCGAGATCCCCAACGGTATCAACGAGTTCGAGTGGGTCGGCGGCCTCCAGGGTCAGGCGATCGAGACGATCACGGGCGAGTTCACCGGGCTGCCGATCCCGGCCGACGCCGAGATCGCGATCGAGGGGTTCCTCCGTCACGACCTGACGCGCGACGAGGGTCCGTTCGGCGAGTGGACGGGCTACTACGCCTCCACCGCGCGCCCGGAGCCGGTGTTCGAGGTGAAGGCGGTGTACTACCGCAACAACCCGATCATCCTCGGCTGCCCGCCGGAGAAGCCGCCGTACGAGGCCCAGCGCTTCCAGCAGTACGGCCGCAGCGCCAACCTCAAGCGGCAGATCACGGCCGCCGGCATCCCCGGTGTCACCGCGGCCTGGACGCACAGCGTCGGCGGATGCCGCCTGTTCAACATCGTCGCGATCAAGCAGCTCTACCAGGGCCACTCGCGCCAGGTCGGACACATCGCCTCGCAGGTCGGGCAGGCCAACTACCTCGGCCGCATCGTGGTGGTGGTGGACGACGACATCGACATCACCGACCTGCACGAGGTCATCTGGGCGGTCACGACGCGGGCCGACCCCGCGCGCGACTCGTGGGTGTTCGAGGGCGCCCTCTCCGGAGCGCTCGACCCCGCCATCCACCCGGACGACAAGGGCACGAACTCCCGCATGGTGATCGACGCCTGCCGGCCGTGGGAGTGGCGCGACCGCTTCCCGATGGCCATCGGGCCCTCGACCGAGGTCAAGCAGTTCACCCGGGACACCTGGTCCTGGGTCATGGACTGAACCCTCCCGTGGTCACGGCGACGACGTCGGGGAGACTCGACGGCCACGTCGTCGCCGTGACCGGCGCGGCCCACGGGCTGGGTCGCGCGTTCGCCGAGTGCATCGTCTCGAACGATCGCGAGTTCGGCGCCGCCGGCGTCCCGGATGGCGCGGGCGAACGCCTCCGCGCCGGGCTCGTCGATGCCGATGTCGCCGACCGCTCCTCCGCCTCGCGCCCGTAAGCCTCCTCGGCCGGATGCAGCGGAATCCGAGCGGCACACGGCGAGTCCCGCGACCGTCTTCGCACCGACGCTTCGCCGGTTGGGTCGGTCCGCCGAGGTCACTCGCGAGCGTCGCGACGGTCCCCTCCTCCGATCAGTGGTTTCGGTGATCGCGAGATCCATGCTCGCGGCGACGACCTGGCCCGTCCGGCATCGCTGCGAGTCGGCGGCGATACCAGCATGAGGCGACCCGGATAGAGGGAACCCGCGATGCAAGCAGCAGTTGTTCCAGGTGTCAACGGAAGCAGAATGATTTGTTGCAGACAGCGGGTGAGTTCGGGGCGGGACCCGGGGAGTCGTGCGCGCACGCCGACCGCCCCGGACGGCGCTCCCGCCCGGGGCTCAGCCGCGCGAGAGATCAGTCGTCGAGCACGAAGGTGACCTCGAGGGTCACCTGCCAGGTCGTGATCGCCCCGTCGGCGACGTCGACCTTCTGCTCCTTGACCCACGCGCCGGAGACGTTGCGCAGCGTCTTGCTCGCGCGGGCGATGCCCTCGCGGATGGCGTCCTCGAAGCCGCTCGTGCTGCGCGAGGTGATGGTGGTGACGCGGGCGACGGTGGCCATGGCGCTCTCCTTCAGTCGTCGTCGACTCGGGTTGCGCATCCAGTCAAGACCCGCCGGGAACGGATGTCCAGGCCGGAAACGGGGGTCGGACTGCTAGGATTTCCGAGGCCGCCGTCCGGCGGTCGAGTAACCGGAGCAGGCCGGCACGAAGCTGGTCACCGGTGGTGGTCTTCCGAAGCGATCGCGTCGGAGCACTTCTACTGTTGGCCAGATCCGCCGCCCCGCGGCGCTTCTGTGCATGCTCCTGCTCCTCGAAGTACAGAGGAGTGACCCATGGAGGGTCCTGAAATCAAGTTCGCCGAGGCCGTGCTCGACAACGGCAAGTTCGGCACGCGCACCGTCCGGTTCGAGACCGGTCGTCTCGCGCAGCAGGCGCAGGGCGCCGTCGCCGCCTACCTCGACGAGGAGACGATGCTGCTCTCCGCGACGAGCGTCAGCAAGCAGCCCCGCGAGGGCTTCGACTTCTTCCCGCTGACGGTGGATGTCGAGGAGCGTTCCTACGCCGCCGGCAAGATCCCCGGCTCGTTCTTCCGTCGTGAGGGCCGTCCCTCGACCGAGGCGATCCTGGTCTGCCGTCTCATCGACCGCCCGCTGCGCCCGTCGTTCGCCGACGGCATCCGCAACGAGGTGCAGATCGTCATCACCGTCCTGAGCATCGCGCCGGACGAGTTCTACGACGCGCTCGCGATCAACGCGGCGTCGGCGTCGACCCAGATCTCGGGCCTGCCGTTCAGCGGCCCGATCGCGGGGGTGCGCCTCGCGCTCATCGGCGACCAGTGGGTCGTCTTCCCCAAGCACAGCCAGCTCGCCGACGCGGTCTTCGACCTCACCGTCGCCGGCCGCGTCGTGAAGAACGCGGACGGCTCCGAGGATGTCGCGATCATGATGGTCGAGGCCGAGGCCACCGAGCACAGCTGGGACCTCATCCAGGGCGGCGCCACCAAGCCGAGCGAGGACGTCGTCGCGCAGGGCCTCGAGGCCGCGAAGCCGTTCATCGCCCAGCTGGTGAAGGCGCAGGAGCAGCTCGCCGCGCAGAGCGCGAAGGAGATCCAGCAGTACCCGATCTTCCTCGACTACAGCGACGAGACCTACGCCGCCGTCGAGGCGCTCGCGCACGACGAGCTCAGCGGCATCTACCAGATCGCCGACAAGATCGAGCGCCAGAACGCCGACGACGCCCTCAAGGCGCGCGTCAAGGAGGCCATCGCGGCCAAGGTCGAGGCGGGCGAGCTGCCGGCGTCGGCCACCGGCGAGGTGGGCGCCGCCTACAAGTCGGTCACCAAGAAGATCGTGCGCGGCCGCATCCTCCGCGAGGGCGTGCGCATCGACGGTCGTGGCCTGAGCGACATCCGCGCGCTCGACGCCGAGGTGCAGGTCATCCCGCGCGTGCACGGCTCCGCGATCTTCCAGCGCGGTGAGACCCAGATCCTGGGTGTCACGACGCTCAACATGCTCAAGATGGAGCAGCAGATCGACTCGCTGTCGCCCGTCACCAAGAAGCGCTACCTGCACCACTACAACTTCCCGCCCTACTCGACCGGTGAGACCGGCCGCGTGGGCAGCCCGAAGCGTCGCGAGATCGGGCACGGCTTCCTCGCCGAGCGCGCCCTCGTGCCGGTGCTGCCGAGCCGCGACGAGTTCCCGTACGCGATCCGTCAGGTCTCCGAGGCCCTCGGCTCGAACGGTTCGACCTCGATGGGTTCGGTCTGCGCCTCGACGCTGTCGCTGCTCAACGCCGGTGTGCCGCTCAAGGCTCCCGTTGCGGGCATCGCGATGGGCCTCGTGTCGGAGACGATCGACGGCGAGACCAAGTACGCGGCGCTGACCGACATCCTGGGCGCCGAGGACGCGCTCGGCGACATGGACTTCAAGGTCGCCGGCACCTCGGACTTCGTGACCGCGCTCCAGCTCGACACCAAGCTCGACGGCATCCCCGCCTCGGTCCTGGCCGGCGCGCTGACGCAGGCGAAGGAGGCCCGCACGGCCATCCTCAACGTCATCAACCAGGCGATCGACGGCCCCGACGAGATGGCGCCGACCGCGCCGCGCGTCATCAGCGTGCAGATCCCGGTCGACAAGATCGGTGAGCTCATCGGCCCCAAGGGCAAGACGATCAACGCGATCCAGGACGAGACCGGCGCGGAGATCTCGATCGAGGAGGACGGCACCGTCTACATCGGCGCGACCGACGGCCCCTCGGCCGAGGCCGCCCGTGCGCAGGTGCTCGCGATCGGCAACCCGATCGCCCCGGAGGTCGGCGAGCGCTACCTCGGCACCGTCGTGAAGATCGCGACCTTCGGCGCGTTCGTCTCGCTGCTGCCCGGCAAGGACGGCCTGCTGCACATCTCCGAGGTGCGCAAGCTCGCCGGCGGCAAGCGCGTCGAGAACGTCGAAGACGTGCTCGGCGTCGGCCAGAAGATCCAGGTCGAGATCACCAAGATCGACGACAAGGGCAAGCTGTCGCTCGCCCCGGTCCTCGAGGAGTCGGGTGACACCGACGGCTCGGCCGCCGCGTCGGAGGGCCCGGAGGCTCCCGCCGAGGGCTGATCCTCGAACAGTTCCGATCGGATGCCGTCCACCTCCGGGTGGGCGGCATCCGTCGTTCCCGGGGTCAGTACAACGTGATCGGGGCGCCCACCGAGGTCAGCGCGGCGAGGGCGCCCACGGCGAAGACGAGCACGAGGCCGCCGGTCAGCAGCCCGAGGGTGAGCGAGCGGCCCCGCGTGAGCAGCAGCGCGCACGCGACGATCGCGGCGTAGAGCAGCACGATGATGACGAGGAACGGCATCACGACCGACGGGTCGCCCGCCGAGCATCCCGGCGGCGCGGGGTAGATCGCCGCGCACATCGGGGTGGGCCGCGGGAGCGCCCAGAGGATGCCGATCGCCGCGAGCGCGAGCAGCCCGGTCGGCAGCAGCCAGATGAGCAGCGCCCGCGACGCGGGGGCGGGGGAGGTGTCGGTCATGGCGGTCCTCTCGACGGCGAAGGGCGGCGTCGCCCTCATCCTGGTCGACGCGCCGACGCGGCGGAACGTTGGGGCGGGCATCCCGAGCGCCCTCCTGCCGGCGACCTGTCCCCCGAAAGGGGGACGTAACGATTCGGCCACGTCGCCGGGTTCGGCGCGTGCGGCCCGATACCCTGCCAGCAGTAACGCACGCGCCGTACCCGCGAATGGCTCGTCGACATATCGAGTGGCGGGTCAGGAGGCGCCGATGGAGCACAGCAGCACATCCCTCACGACGGGACCGACCGTCACCGCGCGGGTCACCACCGCGGAGACGCGGGCGATCGTCGCCCCCTCCGCCGCGCCCCGGCGCCGCATCGGACCGTCCGACCTGCACGTCTTCCCGCTCGCGCTGAGCGGCAATGTCTTCGGCTGGACCGCGGACGCTCCGGAGAGCGAGCGCATCCTCGACGCGTACGCCGCCCAGGGCGGCAACTTCGTCGACACCGCCGACTCCTACGCCGGCGGCCGCAGCGAGATCATCCTCGGCAACTGGATGCGCTCGCGCCGCTGCCGGGACGACGTCGTCGTCGCGACGAAGGTGGGCAAGAGCGCCGACCACCCCGGTGTCACGGCGCGGGCGATCTCCGCCGCGGTGGAGGCATCCCTCCGCCGGCTGCGGACCGACCGCATCGACCTGCTCTACCTGCACATCGACGACCCCGAGGTCGCCTTCGAGGAGACCCTGCTCGCCGTCGACGAGCTCGTCCGTGCGGGCAAGGTGCGCTACTTCGGCGCCTCGCACCACACCGCCGACCGGCTGCTCGAGGCGCGCATCGCGTCGGCCCAGCTCGGTGTCGCGCACATGGTCGCGCTGCAGAACCACTACAACCTGGTCTTCCGCAAGGAGTACGAGCAGGGCCTCGCGCGCGTCGCCACGTCGCTCGACCTCGGCGTCATGCCGCGCTTCGCGCTCGCGGGCGGCTTCCTCACCGGCAAGTACCGCTCCAAGTCCGACCTGGATGCGACGAACCGCCGCCGGTCCGAGGTGGCGCGCTTCCTCAACCGCTCCGGGATGCGCGTGCTCGCCGCCCTCGACGCCGTCGCGAAGGAGCACGACGCGCCCGTCGCGACGATCGCGCTCGCCTGGCTGTTGAGCAAGCCGCGCGTCGTCGCCCCGGTCGTCTCGGCGACCGCGGTCGACCAGGTCATCGACCTCAGCTCCGCCGTCGACGTTCTCCTCACGCGATCGCAGATCATGGCGCTCGACCGCGCGAGCTCCTGAGAGCCGCGCGGCCGAGCATCCCGAGCGTCGGCGCCCGGTGGGTCAGGCGTTGACGCCGGGGATCTCCACGCGCGCGCCGATGCCGAACACGAACCAGATCACGAGCAGGATGATCGCGATCACGGTGATCGCGGCACCGCCGCGGTTCGTCCCGCCGCGGAACGCGAGCTGGATGAGCAACAGGATCACGAGGATGAGCCCGAGCAGCGGGCTGGTGAACTCGACGCCGCCGATCGCGATCGGCAAGCCGGTGACGAACAGGGAGAGCAGGAACAGCACGGCCGCGATGATCTCGAGCACCGCCAGCACCGCGGCGCCGCCCCGCGTGCGGGTGATGCCGTCGACGAGGGCGAGCACGCCGCCGGCGACGGCGACGATGAACATGAGGGTCAGGGTGAAGCCGAAAGTGATGGTCACGATGCAACCTTCCTGTGGGGCACGGCGGGGCCGCCGCGCGAGGCGAGCCTAGCCAGGCGCGCGCTCGCGCCGGTCGGGCTTCCCCGGTGCCCCGGGAAGGCGCTAAGGTCAGCGACCCGCTTCGCCGATGACGCGCTCGAAGGTGCGCGACATCGCGGCGGAGGCGGCGATCGGGTCGCCCGCGTAGCCGCCGCTCATCGCGCCGTCCATCGCGAGCTGCAGCTCGTCGGCGGCGTGCCCGGGCATCGGGTGGCCGAGGGCGCGGGTGAGGTTCTCGAGCACGCCGTTGAGCCAGTCGCGGTGCGAGCGCACGGCGACGCGCACGGGATGCTGCGGGTCGGAGAACTCGGCGGCGGCGTTGATGAACGGGCATCCGCGGAAGCCGGGGGCGTTGATCTGCTCGAGCGTGTGGTCGCGGACGCCCGTGAGCACGTCCTGCGCCGCGTCGTTCTCGGCGGCGACGCGGGCGAACGCCTCGGCGAGGCTGCGGTGGCGGTAGCCGATGTACGCCGCGGTGACGCGGTCCTTCGATCCGTAGTGCTTGTAGAACGTCGCCTTGGTGACGCTCGACGCCGCGATGAGGCGGTCGACGCCGACCGAGCGGATGCCCTCGTCGTAGAACAGCTCGTCCGCCGTCAGCAGGATGCGCAGTTTCGCCGGTGCCGCAGGCAACTCGGTCAGGGGCGGGTCGATGGTGATGGTCACGACGTTCTCACGGGGGATGGGGGATCGGTCCCGGTGGCGGCCCAGGGGGGCCGGACCGCCACCGGGCTCCCGGAGAGATGACGCCCGGGAGAGGTGTGGATCCAGGGAGATCCTGACGGATCCCGGGACCGGGGGGCGGGCTCGGGTTGTCGCGTCGAGCGACACCATAGCAGATGCGGACAGACAGATTCGTCTGTCCGCATCCGGGTGTCGTGAGGGGGTCCCCGGAGGGGGCGGCGCAGCCCGGTGCGCCGGGCCGGGGTGACGTAGGCTCGACGGGATGAACGGCGCCGTGGCTCTTCCGCTCGACCTCGCGGAACTCGACGTCGTCGCCTCCGGCGGCTCGCGGGTCCGTCGCTCCGTGCTGCCCAGCGGCGTGCGCGTCCTGAGCGAGAACGTGCCCGGGGCGCAGAGCGCGACGGTCGGCTACTGGGTCGCCGTCGGCTCGCGCGACGAGGTGCCCGTCACCTACGGGTCGACGCACTTCCTCGAGCACCTCCTCTTCAAGGGCACCGCGACCCGCACGGCGCTCGACATCGCCGTCGCGTTCGACGAGGTGGGCGGCGAGCACAACGCGCTCACCGCGAAGGAGTACACCTGCTACTACGCGAAGGTGCGCGACCGCGACCTTCCGATGGCGGTGGCGGTGCTCGCCGACATGTTCACCTCGTCGGTCATCGACCCGGAGGAGTTCGAGAGCGAGCGCGGGGTCATCCTCGAAGAGCTCGCGATGGCGGACGACGACCCGTCGGATGTCGTCAGCGAGCGCTTCTTCGAGGCCGTGTTCGGCGACCACCCGCTCGGCCGCCCGATCGGCGGCAACCCGGCGGCGATCTCCGCGGTGACGCGCGAAGCCGTGTGGGAGCACTACCGCGCCAACTACCGCCCGCAGGACCTCGTCATCTCCGTCGCCGGGGCCGTCGACCACGACGAGCTCGTCGGCTGGGTGTCAGCGGCCCTCACGACGGCCGGCTGGAACCTCGACCTGCCCGCCGCACCCGTCGCCCGCCGCGATCCGACCCTCGACCTCATCGAGCGCGGCGACCCCCTCGTCGTCGTCGAGCGCCCGCTCGAGCAGGCGAACCTGTTGCTCGGCGTCGCGGGGCTCCACGCCTCCGACCCGCGCCGCCCCGCCCTCACCGTCCTCAACTCTGTGCTCGGCGGCGGGATGTCGTCGCGCCTGTTCCAGGAGATCCGCGAGAAGCGCGGCCTCGCCTACTCGGTCTACTCGTTCGCCGCGTCGTACACCGACGCCGGACTCGTCGGCCTCTACGCGGGATGCTCGCCGCAGCGCGCCCCGCAGGTCGCCGACCTCATGCTGTCCGAGTTCCGCCGCCTCGCCGCCGACGGCATCTCGGACGACGAACTGCGCCGCGCCCGCGGGCAGCTGGGCGGGGCCTCGGCGCTCGCCCTCGAAGACTCCGACACCCGGATGACCCGCCTGGGCCGCTCGGAACTCACGACGGGGGAGTTCGCCGACCTCGACGAAACCCTCCGCCGCCTGGACGCCGTCACCGTCGACGACGTCCGTGACCTCGCCGCGGAACTCGCTGCGCGACCGCTCTCGGTCGCCGCCGTGGGTCCCGTCGACGGGGCCGCCTTCGCCGGTCTCGACGGCACTGCCGCCGCCGCCTGACCGATCCCCTCTCGCAAGGAATTGTCGTGCCTTCCCGTTACCTCTATCTCGTCCGCCACGGTGAGCAGCAGAACGCCGAGCACGGACTGCCCGACGGCCCGCTGAGCCCGCGCGGCGTGCGCCAGGCCCACGCGATCGCCGAGCGGCTGAGCGGCGTGCCCTTCACCGGGGCGTGGACCTCGCCCCTCCAGCGCGCGCAGGAGACGGCCGCGATCATGGCCCAGCGGATGCCCGCCCTCGACCCGCAACCCACGGCGCTGCTCATGGACTGCATCCCGTCCGGTCCCGAACCCGACCTGCCGCACGCCTTCGAGTCGTTCTTCGGCGGCGTGACCCCCGAGGAGATCGCGGCCGGCGAGGCGCAGATGTCGGACGCCATCGCGGAGTGGATGACGCCGTCGGGCGAAGACCGGCACGACCTGCTCATCACCCACAACTTCGTGATCGGCTGGTTCGTGCGCGAGACCTTCGGGGCGGCGCCGTGGCGCTGGCTCGGGGTCAACCAGGCGAACGCGGGGCTCACGATCATCCGCGTGCGCTCGGCGAAGCCGCCCGTGCTCGTCACGCACAACGACCTGGGGCACCTGCTGCCGGAGCTCCGCACGGGGCTCACGGTCGACCAGCCCTACTGAGCCGGGAGTTCCTTCCGGAACCAGTGCGTCGCGTTCGGGTTCTCGTTGTACGGCTCCACCTCGGAATACCCGCTGCTCCGGTACAACCTCTGCGCCGCCTCGAGCCGCTCGTTGGTGTCGAGCACCACGGCGGTCGCGCCGAGCACGGCGGCCCGGCGCTCCAGTTCTCCGAGCAGCGCCCGGCCGAGGCCCGTGCCGCGCGCCTCGGGCCGCACGTAGAGGTGTTTGACCTCGGCGGTGGCGGGGTCGAGCATCCGGATGCCGCCGCAGCCGACGGGGTTCCCGCCGTCCCACGCGACGAGGAAGACGCCCGCGTCGCCGGTGAAGAGCGCGGGGTCGGGGCGGAACGTCCGGTACGACGACATCCCGTGCTCGCGCAGCGCGAAGTACTCGTCGAGCAGTTCCGCCGCCGTCGGGTCGGTGGTCGGGGTCGCGCGGTACTCGGGCACGCGCCCACCCTAACCAGGCGACCCTAAGCTGGCGGTATGGCACTCTCGGTCGCGGTCGTCGGGTCCGGCGGCCGGATGGGCTCGCTCATCACCCGGCTCATCGCGGACAGCGCCGACCTCGAACTCCACGCCGGCGTCGGCCGCGACGGCTCGCTCGACGCGATCGAGGGGGCGGATGTCGTCATCGACGTGAGCCTCCCCGCGGTGTCGCCGCAGGTCGTCGACGCGGCGCTCGACCGCCGCATCCCGATCGTCGTCGGCACGTCGGGCTGGACCGCGGAGCGCATCGCCCCGGTCGCCCGCCGGGTGGGGGAGGACCCGGAACTCGGGGTGCTCATCATCCCCAACTTCTCGCTCGGATCGGCCCTCGCGACCCGGTTCTCCGAACTCGCCGCGCCGCACTTCGAGTCGATCGAGATCATCGAGGCCCATCACGCGGGCAAGTCCGACTCCCCGTCGGGCACGGCGATCCGCACGGCCGAGCTGATCGGTGCGGCGCGCGCCGACCTCGGACCCGTCGCCGCCCCGCACGTCGACCAGCGCGCCCGCGGGCAGCAGGTGGCGAGCATCCCCGTGCACTCGATGCGGATGTCGGGCGTCAACGCGCGCCAGGAGGTCGTGCTCGGCGGCTCCGGCGAGACGGTGCGGATCGTGCACGAGACGCTCTCCGAGGACTCCTACGCCCCGGGCATCCTCCTCGCTCTGCGCTCCGCGCCGGCGACCCGCGGCCTCGTCGTCGGCCTCGGCGCGCTGCTCGGGCTGTGACGCGCGCATGAAGACCCGGATCGCGGTCGCCGTCATGGCGGCGCTGCTCGTGCTCTACCTCGTCTTCGCGGTCGGCTACGCCGTCGTGCTGCTGCGCGTCGGGGAGCCGGTCGCGACTGGGCTGGGGGTCGCGCTGCTCGTGCTGCCGCTCCTGGCGATGTGGGGGCTCGTCACCGAGTTCCTGTTCGGCATCCGCGCGCAGAAGCTCGGCGAGCGCCTCGAGGCGGAGGGCGGGATGCCCACCGACGAACTGCCGCTGCGCCCGAGCGGCCGGATCGAGCGGGAGGCCGCGGCCGCGGTGTTCCCGAAGTTCAAGGCCGAGGCGGAGGCGTCGCCGGAGGACTGGCGGGTCTGGTTCCGCCTCGCGCTCGCCTACGACGCCGCGGGGGATTCCCGCCGCGCCCGCTGGGCCACCCGCCACGCCATCCGCCTGGATCGCGCCCACCCCGCCGGCTGACGCCTGCGGCGCTGCGCTAACCCGCGGCGGAGAGGGCCGCGGCGACCGCGTCGTCGACGGTGCGGTGCGCCCACTCGAACCCGTCGGCGGCGAGCCGCACGGGCACGACGTGGGTGTCGTCGAGCAGCAGGCTCTGCCCCGCCTCGCCGAGGGCGGTGCGGATCGCCCAGGCCGGCACGGGCCACGGCCGCGGGCGGTGGAGGCGCCGCGCGAACGACTCCGTCACCTCGTCGGCGGTCGCCGGGGTCGGCCCGGCGAGCACGACCGGCCCGGAGATGCTCGACGAGATGAGGTGCACGATCGCGCGCACCTCGTCGGTGAGCGAGATCCACGGCCAGTACTGCGCGCCGGACCCGAACCGCGATCCGAGGCCCACGGTCGTGAGCAGGCGCACGGGGGCCATCCCGCCGGAGCGCGCCACCACGACGGCGGAGCGCAGCGAGACCACCCGCGTCGCCCCGCGCGCGACCGCGGCGGCCTGCTCCCAGGCGAGCACGAGATCCGAGAGGAACCCGTCGCCGCGCGGCGCGTCGTCGTCGAGCCGCACGCGCGGGCGGTCGCCGTAGTACCCGGTCGCCGACGCGGTGAGGAACGAGCGGGGCGGAGTGCGCATCCCGGCGATCGTCTCGGCGAGCAGCAGGGTCGGCCCGATGCGCGAGGTGATGAGTTCGCGCCGGTACCCGCGCGTCCACGGGATGCGCGCGATGGACGCCCCCGCGAGGTTGACGACGGCGTCGGCGCCCTCGAGCACACGCGCGTCGAGGACGCCTTCCGCCGGATCCCAGCGCACCTCGCCCGGCGCGGCCGGCTCACGCCGCACGAGCAGCGTGACGTCGTTGCCCGCGGCGCGCAGGTGCGCGACGAGGGGCGTGCCGATCATGCCGGTCGCGCCGGCGAGGACGATGCGCTGGGACATGCGAGGGGCCGGGACTACGCCAGGCTCGCCTCGAGGGTGATCGTGGTGCCGGCGAGCGCCTTCGAGACCGGGCAGTTCGCCTTCGCGTCCTCGGCGAGGCGCTGGAACTCGTCGGCCTGGATGCCCGGGATCTTCGCGCTCACCAGCAGGTGGATGCCGGTGATCCCCTCGCCGGGCTGGAACGTCACGGCGGCGGTCACCTGCAGGCTCTCGGGCGCGTGCCCGGCCTGGCCGAGGGCGTTGGAGAACGCCATCGAGTAGCACGCGGAGTGCGCGGCGCCGAGCAGCTCCTCGGGGTTGGTGCGCCCCGAGACGCCTTCCGAGCGGGCCTGCCAGGTGACGGGGAACTCGCCCGCGTCGGAGGAGTCGAGGCTGGTCGTGCCCGACCCGGAGGTCAGGTCGCCGAACCAGAGGGTGGTCGCTTCAGAGGTGAGAGCCATGACGCGAGCCTAAGTGGCTCCCGGCCGGCGCGGCACCCCTTGCACGGATGATCCCCAGCCGCACGAGCAGCAGGAAGATCTGGCAGCCGAGGCAGTAGGCGAACACCGAGTTGAGGAACGCGGCGACGAACGCGGCCGCCGCGGCGCCGACGAGGCCGAACGGCACGCCCGCGATGTGGAGCACGATCCCGGCGAGCGAGACGATGAACCCGACGCCCTGGGCGAAGGTCGGCGGGGCCGGGTCCTCGAGTTCCGCGGGCGGGGCGAGGCGCGGGCGGACGAGTCTTGCGAAGAGCACTCCGTAGGGATGCCGGCGGATCCCCGCGAACGCTCCCCACGCGAAGACGAGGGTCTGGGCCGCGAACAGCACGAACGCGGGCTGCCCGAGCCGGTCGGCGAGGGCGGCGGGGGTGCCGCCGGCGAGCGCGAGGGCGATGACCACGAGCAGCACCACCGCGGTGACGCCGGCGCCGAAGCGCGGACCGCGCGGGTCGATGCCGGGGCGGGTGGCGGTGCCTGGGGCGGGGGCCGGAGCGGTCATGCGGCGAGCACCTTCTGCAGTTCGGCGACGACGAGGTCGCGGCGGACCGCCCCGCCGATCCGGGCGCGCACGGCGCCGTCGCGGTCGAGGATGAGCGTGGTCGGGGTCTGCAGCACGTGGTACTTGCTCGCCAGCTCGGGGCGGCGCGCGACGTCGAGTTCGACGTGGGCGACCTCCTCGGTGCGGGCCGCGAGGTCGTCGAGGACGCGCGCGGTGCTGCGGCACGGCGCGCACACCTCGGTCGAGAACTGGAGGAGGGTGGCGCGACCGCCGAGGTCGACGCCGTCGATGCTCACCAGTCGCGCGTCGGCGACGGAGCGGACGCGGCCCTGGGTCGCCCGGTGCACCAGCCCGAGCAGCGTCGCCGCGCCCACGAGCCCGGCGAGGGCGAGGGAGACGGTGACGGCATCCATGGCTCAGACGGTAGTGAGCGCTCCGGTGGCGGTCATCCGGGCCTGTCACACTCCGTCACACGCCCGGGGCGGATAACGTGAGGGCCGTGGCGAGCGACTTCGACATCCAGTTCCGTTCCGACATGACCGTGGAGCTCGTGCGCTCCAGCGCCCACGACTCCGACGTCGTGTTCGCCGCCCGGGTCTCCACCATGGGCGAGCAGACGCTCGAGGAGGCCGCTTCCGGCGCCGCGGCCGGCGACAAGGACAAGGGCCTCATCAACTTCCTCATGCGCGACCGGCACGGGTCGCCGTTCGAGCACAACTCGATGACGTTCTACGTGCAGGCGCCGCTCTTCGTGTTCCGCGAGTTCATGCGCCACCGCATCGCCTCCTACAACGAGGAGTCGGGCCGCTACCGCGAGATGCGCCCTGTGTTCTACGTGCCCGCGCCCGAGCGCAACCTCGTGCAGCAGGGCAAGCCCGGCGCCTACGACTTCGTGCCCGGCACCGCGGAGCAGACCGAGCTCGCCGTCGCGTCCGGCAAGGCGGTCGCCGAGTTCGCGTACGCCGAATACCAGCGCCAGCTGGATGCCGGCATCGCCCGCGAGGTCGCCCGCACGGTGCTGCCGCTGTCGCTGTACTCCTCGATGTACGTGACGATGAACGCCCGATCGCTCATGAACTTCCTGACGCTGCGCACGAAGCGCCCCGACTCGCACTTCGCGTCGTTCCCGCAGCGCGAGATCGAGATGGTCGCCGAGGCGATGGAGGAGCTGTGGAAGCCCCTCATGCCCCTCACCCACGCCGCCTTCGAGGCCGGCGGGCGCGTCGCTCCCTGACGTCCCCGCGACTCGACCCCCGCGCCCCGGGATAGCCTGTAAGACGTGTCGACGCAGGAGAATCCGTTCGGGCAGGTGCTCGTCGCGTTGGTGACCCCGTTCACCGCCGACGGCGAGGTTCACTGGGCCGACGTCGAGAAGCACGTGGACGACGTCGTGTCGCACGGTGCCGACGGCATCGTGGTGACCGGCACGACGGGAGAGACGAGCACGCTCACCGACCCCGAGAAGATCAAGCTCGTCGAGGTCGCGAAGGACGTCGCCGCGGGCCGCGCCAAGATCATCACCGGCGGCGGCTCGAACGAGACCGCGCACGCGATCGAGCTCTACCGCAAGAGCGAGAAGGCCGGCGCCGACGGGATCATGGTCGTGACCCCGTACTACAACAAGCCGACGCAGGCGGGCATCCTCACCCACTTCCGGATGGTCGCCGACGCGACCGACCTCCCGGTGATCCTCTACGACATCCCGGGCCGCACCGGCGTCCCGATCAAGTACGAGACGCTCCTGCGCGCCGCCAAGCACCCGAACATCCTCGCCGTGAAGGACGCCAAGGGCGACCTGAGCGAGGTCAGCCGGGTGATGAACCAGACCGACCTCATGTACTTCGCCGGCGACGACGCCAACGCCCTGCCGACGCTCGCGATCGGCGGCACGGGCCTCATCGGCGTGACCGCGAACATCGCCCCCGAGCCGTACCGGCGGATGGTGGATGCCGTCAACAACAACGACCTCGCGACGGCCCAGGCGGCGCACAAGGCGCTCGAGCCGCTCGTGCGGGCGACGATGACCCACGTGCCCGGCACGGTCGCGACGAAGTACATCCTCCACGGCTTCGGCCGCATCACGAGCCCGCGCGTGCGCCTGCCGCTCGTCGGGCCCGAGGACCACGAGGCGCAGCTCATCGAAGACGAGATCGCGCTCGTGCGCGACATCGAGGGGATCGACGTGAAGACCTTCCGGCCCGACGCCAACGCCGCGGCCGGGGGCGCCCTGCCCAAGGTCGCCGGGACGACGCGCTGATGCGCGGCGACCTGCTCGAACCGCCGGCCCTGGAACCGGGGACGCTCCGCGTCGTCCCGCTCGGCGGCCTCGGCGAGATCGGCCGCAACATGACGGTCTACGAGTACGAGGGCGCGCTGCTCATCGTGGATGCCGGCGTGCTGTTCCCCGAGGAGCACCAGCCCGGCGTCGACCTCATCCTCCCCGACTTCGGCCCGATCAAGGACCGCCTCGACGACGTCGTCGGCGTCGTGCTCACGCACGGCCACGAGGACCACATCGGCGCGGTGCCCTACCTGCTGAAGCTGCGCGCCGACATCCCGCTCATGGGGTCGCGGCTCACGCTCGCGCTCGTCGAGGCGAAGCTCAAGGAGCACCGCATCCAGCCGACGTCGCGCGTCGTCAAGGAGGACCAGGTCGAGCGCCTCGGCCCGTTCGAGCTCGAGTTCGTCGCGGTCAACCACTCGATCCCCGACGCGCTCGCCGTCGCCATCAAGACCCCGGCCGGGGTGGCGCTGCACACGGGCGACTTCAAGATGGACCAGCTGCCGCTCGACGGCCGCATCACCGACCTGCGCGCCTTCGCCCGCCTGGGTGAGCAGGGCGTCGACCTCTTCCTGCCGGACTCGACGAACGCGGACGTCCCGGGCTTCACCCCGCTCGAGCGGGAGATCGGCCCGGTGCTGCAGAACGTCATCGGCCGCGCCCGCAAGCGCGTCATCGTCGCGTCGTTCTCGAGCCACGTGCACCGCGTGCAGCAGGTGCTCGACGCCGCCGTCGCCGCGGAGCGCCACGTCGCGTTCGTCGGCCGCTCGATGGTGCGCAACATGGGCATCGCCGCCGACCTCGGCTATCTCAACGTGCCGGACGGCGTGATCGTCGACCTGAAGACCGCGCTCACGATGCCCGACGACCGCGTCGTCTTCATGAGCACCGGATCCCAGGGCGAGCCGATGGCCGTGCTCGCGCGGATGTCGAACCAGGACCACCAGATCGAGGTCGGCGAGGGCGACACCGTCATCCTCGCCTCGAGCCTCATCCCGGGCAACGAGAACGCCGTCTACCGCGTCATCAACGGGCTCACCAAGCTCGGCGCCAACGTCGTGCACAAGGGCAACGCGCGCGTGCACACCTCCGGTCACGCGGCGGCGGGCGAGCTGCTCTACTGCTTCAACATCGTCAAGCCCCGCAACGTCCTGCCCGTGCACGGCGAGGCCCGCCACCTGCGCGCGGCGACCGAGCTCGCGATCGAGACGGGCGTGCCCGCCGAGCGCGCCATCCTCGGTGAGAACGGCACCGTCATCGACCTGCGCGACGGCGTCGCCTCGGTCGTCGGCCAGATCGACATCGGCATGGTCTACGTCGACGGCTCGACCGTCGGAGAGATCACCGACGCCGACCTCAAGGACCGCCGCATCCTCGCCGAGGAGGGGTTCATCTCGATCTTCGTCGCGATCGACTCCCAGACCGGCAAGGTGATCGTCGGGCCCGAGATCCAGGCGCGCGGCTTCGCCGAGGACGACGCCGTGTTCGACGACGTCCTGCCGCAGATCGTCAAGGCGCTCTCCGAGGCGGCGAAGAACGGCACGCAGGATCAGCACGGCTTCCAGCAGGTCGTGCGCCGCACCGTCGGCCGCTGGGTCAACACCCAGCACCGCCGCCGCCCGATGATCATCCCCGTCGTCATCGAGGCCTGATCCGCGTCGCGCTGACGCGCGACACCCCCGAAAGGTTGGGATGCGATTCCCCCACGGGATCGCTTGGATGGACACATCGTGGTCGACCGCGCCACTCCGGCGCGCGTCCCCCCAGCCAGAGGAGCTCTGCATGTCCGTCGCCCGCAAGTGGGTATTCCCGATCCTCGGACTCGTCGTCGCCGCGGCGATCGCCGCCGCCTTGGTGAAGATCGCGTTCTTCGGCACGTCGCCGTCCGGCCCCGAGAACCCGACCGGCGAGATCATCGACCCGCAGGTGCCGGTCATGATCGGCACCGTCAGCAACGACGTGTACCTCAGCGGCATCGTCGAGGCCGACCCCGCGGTCACCTCGAAGGCGAACCTCACGGGCGACGTGATCGGCGTGCACGTGAAGCTGGGCTCCGTCGTCAAGGAGGGCCAGAAGATCGCGACGATCAAGGGCTTCAACTCGGCCGGCCAGACGATCACGTCGGTCGTCAAGGCGCGCAGCGCCGGCACCATCTCGTCGCTGTCGATCGTCAAGAACCAGCTCGTCAACGCGGGGGAGACGATCGCCAAGATCGCCCCTCCCGGCTTCCACGTCACCGCGACGGTGCAGCCGATCGAGCGCTACCGCCTCACCGGCGCCCCGACCGAGGCGATGGTGACCATCAACGGCGGCCCGGCCCCGTTCGTCTGCACCGACCTCACGATCACCGCGCCGCTCGCCGGTGCCGACACCGGCAGCGACCCGGGCGTCGACCCGTCGTCCGGGATGGCGACCGTGCGCTGCGTGGTCCCGTCCGACGTCACCGTGTTCCCGGGCCTCATGGCCCAGCTCACGATCTCGGCCGGCTTCGCCGAGAACGTCCTCATCGTCCCCGTCACCGCGGTGCTCGGCGCCGCCGAGTCCGGCGTCGTCTACGTCGTGACCCCGGAGGGCACGACCGAAGAGCGCGCCGTCACCCTGGGCCTCAACGACGGCATCAACGTCGAGGTCACGAGCGGGCTGAGCGAAGGCGAGATCGTCATGCAGTTCGTCCCGGGCGCGCCCGCGGATCCGGGCTTCCCGATCGACCCGGGCTTCCCGATCGAAGACGGTGTCGTCTTCATCGAGAGCCGGTGACCATGGCGTTCGTCGAACTCGAGGGCGTCACGCGCTCGATCGAGCTCGCCGACGGGGCGCGACTCGACATCCTCACCGGTGTCGACCTCGCGGTCGAGATCGGCGACCACGTGAGCATCGTCGGCCGCTCCGGCAGCGGCAAGTCCACCCTGCTGAACCTGCTGGGCCTCATCGACACCCCGACGAGCGGCCGGCTGCAGTTCGACGGGGTGACCCTCGACGAGCTGAGCACGAACGAGCGTGACCGGCGGCGCGGCCGCGACGTCGGCTTCATCTTCCAGCAGTTCAACCTCCTGCCGGGCCGCTCGGCCCTGGAGAACGTCATGACCCCGCTGCTGTACGCCGAGGGACGCCAGTTCCGCGACCGGAAGAAGCTCGCGGCCGAGATGCTCGACCGCGTCGGTCTCGGCGCGCGGCTGCTGTCGACCCCGGACCAGCTCTCCGGCGGCGAGCAGCAGCGCGTCGCGATCGCCCGGGCGCTCGTGCGCGGGCCGCGGCTCATCCTCGCGGACGAGCCGACCGGCGCGCTCGACATCGAGACGGGCGAGGCGGTCATGCAGCTGCTCGACGCGGCGGCCGACGAGGCCGGCGCCGCGCTCATCACGATCACCCACGACCCGAACGTCGCCGCCCTCGCGCGGACGCACTACCGGCTCGACGGGGGAGTGCTGCACCCGGTGGCCGCGGCCGCCGTGGAGAGCCTCGCGGCGACGGGAGCGACCCTCTGATGGCGCGGCTGTGGAACGGACTCGTCGGAGCCCTCGCCGAGGCGTGGGGAGAGCTCCGCGTGCACCGCGCGCGCGTGCTGCTCAGCCTCCTGGGCGTCGTCGTCGCCGTCGCGGCCCTCACCGGGGTCGTCGCGGCGGGGGCGATCGCGACCCAGGCGTCGACCGAGAGCCTCGAGCGGGCCTCCGGGCGTCCCGCGACGCTCTACGTGAGCGCGTACAACCCGGAGACGGGCGAGATGCCCAAGCCCGAGGTGCTCACCGCGGCCTTCCAGGACACGATGAAGCGCTACGACGTGCGCTACACGTCGCGCGTGCTGTGGGGCGGGTTCGCCGTGCAGTTCCCCGACGGCGTGCTCGACGTGCAGGCGATCGGCGTCGACGCGCCCTACGCGAGCATGCACCGCATCCGCATGGTCGCGGGCTCCTGGTTCCGCCCGCGCGACGTCGACCGGCTCGCGCCCGCCGTCGTGATCAGCGACGAGGTGTGGCAGCACCTCGGCCGCCCGGCGCTCTCGACGCACCCCACCATCCGCATCGTGAAGCCCGCGGGCTCGGTGGATGCCGTGGTCATCGGCGTGAGTCCCGCGCAGTCGACGGACGGCAGCTACCAGAGCGTGTACGTGCTCGCCGACGACTTCGGCAAGCTCGTCTGGCAGGACCCGCAGTACCCGACGATCCCGAACTACGAGGCGTGGGTGCCGCTCGGCATCGCCGACGAGCTGATGAGCCGCATCCAGCGCGACATCGCCGGGGCGCTCGGCACCGACTGGATCGTCGACGTGAACCGCCAGGACTACCTCGCGTACCAGATCGAGGATCCGCTCGCGACGCTGCGGATCATCGTGACCGGCATCGCGCTGCTCGTGCTGCTGCTCGGTGCGCTCGGCCTGGTGAACATCGCGCTCGTGACGGTGAAGGGCCGCATCCGCGAGATCGGCATCCGCCGCGCGTTCGGCGCGACCGCCGGGCGGGTGTTCCTCGCGGTCATGCTCGAGAGCGTCGTGGCGACGTTCGTCGCCGGGGTCATCGGCGTGCTGCTCGCGATCGTGCTCATCCAGAACCCGATCAGCGCGGACCTCATCGCGCAGGGCGTGCAGGACGTGCCGCCGTTCCCCGTGGAGGCCGCCCTCCTCGGGCTCGGCGCCGCGACCCTCGTCGGCGCGATCGCGGGCCTGCTGCCGGCGCTCGTCGCCGTCCGGGTCAAGGTGATCGAGGCGATCCGCTACTGATCGCCGCGTCGCGGCCGCCTCATTCAGGGGGTGGCCGCGGCGCGCGCGGCGCGCCATGATGTCGGCATGCCGCGACTCGCGTCCCTCTCCGTGCCGGTCGTCCTCGCCGTCCTGGCGCTCACCGCGTGCGGCGGCGCGACACCGGATGCCGCGGGCTCGTCGGCGGGGGAGTCGCCCGCCCCGACCACGCTCGTCCCGGCCGCCGAGGTGCGCCCCGACCGCGACGAGCTGGCTCTCGGACCCGACGGGATGGGCACCCTCGTCTTCGGCGAGGCGCCGTCGACCGACCCGGCGACGGCGATGCTCGTGCTCGACCCCGACTACTGCCTCGACGAGAACGCCGGACTCGGCACCGGGTTCGCGCCGGGCAGCCCGGAGGCGGCGCTCTGGGTGCCGATCCCGGAGTACCGCGACGAGCTGTTCGGCGACTTCGGCGTGCTCGTCGCCGACGGCGCCCTCGGCCGGATCGACGTCTACAACGAGGCGATCCCGACGACGGAGGGCGTGCGCATCGGCGACCGCCGCGACGACGTGCTCGCCGCCTACCCCGACGCGACGGTCGTCGAGGAGTGGGGCACCGACATCTTCGTGATCACCGGCGAGCACGGCACGCTGCAGATCGAGGTCGCGCGCCAGCCCGCCGAGGGGCCCTACTGGCAGGACTCCGAGGCCGACCGCGTGATGTACCTCCACGCCGTCGTGCTCGGCGTCGAGCCGTTCACCGTCGCGGCCTCGGAGAACATCGCCGGCGGCTGCCCGTTCTGACCTGCTGAGGGTCCCTCGGTCGCGGCCCGTGGCGGGGGTGTCGCTCCCGGGGCAGCGCGCCGACCGCCGTTAGCGTGAGGCGTATGGCCACCAGCACGCGGTCGTCGAACGCGCGCGCCCGATCGGGCGCCCGCGGATCGAGTGCTGCCACGAAGCGCTACCCGAAGGGCCGCCCGCCGCAGCAGAAGGCGCAGGAGAAGGGCATCCTGACGACGATCTGGATGGGCCTCGCCCACGCCGTCGGCGGGGCCGCGCGCCTGTTCGGCCGCGAGTCGCTCGCGCCCGAGGAGCGCCGCGACGGCGTGCCGTTCCTGTTCGTCGTGCTCGCGGTCGCCGGCGCCGTCGTCGAGTGGTTCAACCCCACCCACGAGGTCGCGATCGCCCTCGACGCCTACACCTTCGGCGGGCTGTTCGGCCGCGTCGCCTTCGCGCTGCCGGTCATCATGACGATCTTCGCCGTGTGGCTGTTCCGGCATCCGTCGAGCGTGCACGACAACGGACGCCTCGGCATCGGGCTCGTCCTGCTGCTGACGAGCGTGAGCGGGCTGTGCCACGTCTTCGGCGGCCAGCCGCAGCCGGCCGACGGCGCCGTCGCGATCTCGCGCGGCGGCGGCATCCTCGGCTGGATCGTCGCGCAGCCGTTCGTGTCGATCGGCGCGGCCTGGCTCGGCGTCATCATCGCGTCGGCCCTCATGCTGCTGTCGCTGTTCATCCTCACCAAGACGCCGCCGAACCGCATCGGCCAGCGCCTCGGCGACGCCTACCAGTACCTGTTCGGCGCCGAGCTGCCGCAGCGCGCCCCCAAGCAAGCGCCCGCGCCGGCCGAGGAGCCCGAGTTCGGCTCGCTCACCGACCTCGGCTTCGAGCCCGAGGACCCGACGTCGATGCCGTGGTGGCGGCGCAAGAAGCCGACGACGAGCGAGCCCGCGTTCGACAGCCCGCTCGCGCGCGAGGAGGAGACGGAGATCGTCGTCCCCTCCGACCCGAACCCGTTCGACCTGCTCGCCGAGCTCGACCGCGCCGAGGATGCCGTGCGCCGGTTCACCGGCGAGGTGCAGCCGGCCTCGCGCTCCCTCCAGGAGGACGAGGGCGTCTCGGTGCCGACCGAGCTTCCCGAGCCGCCCGAGACCCCCGTCGCCGCGCCGTCGGCGCCGCGCCGGCCGTACAAGCTGCCCGCGGCATCCGTGCTCTCCGCCGGCACCCCGCCGAAGTCGCGCACCGCCGCCAACGACGAGGTCATCGCGGCGATCACGAGCGTGCTCGGCCAGTTCCAGGTGGATGCCAAGGTCACCGGCTTCAGCCGCGGCCCGTCGGTCACCCGCTACGAGATCGAGCTCGGCCACGGCGTCAAGGTCGAGCGCGTGACGGCGCTCGCCAAGAACCTCGCCTACGCGGTCGCCTCCAACGAGGTGCAGATCCTCTCGCCGATCCCCGGCAAGAGCGCGATCGGCGTCGAGATCCCCAACAAGGACCGCGAGACGGTGACGCTCGGCGACGTGCTGCGCTCGAGTGCCGCCGCCCGCTCCCAGCACCCGATGACGATCGGCGTCGGCAAGGACGTCGAGGGCGGATTCGTCGTGGCCAATCTCGCGAAGATGCCCCACCTGCTCGTCGCCGGCTCTACCGGCTCGGGCAAGTCGTCGTTCATCAACTCGATGATCACGAGCATCCTCATGCGCGCGAAGCCCGCCGAGGTGCGCATGGTGCTCGTCGACCCCAAGCGCGTCGAACTCGCCGCCTACCAGGGCGTGCCCCACCTCATCACGCCCATCATCACGAACCCCAAGAAGGCCGCCGAGGCGCTCCAGTGGGTCGTGAAGGAGATGGACATGCGGTACGACGACCTCGCGTCGTTCGGCTTCCGCCACATCGACGACTTCAACCGGGCGGTGCTGGCGGGCGAGATCACGCTGCCCGAGAACTCGCAGCGCGTGCTCCAGCCCTACCCGTACCTGCTCGTCGTCGTCGACGAGCTCGCCGACCTCATGATGGTCGCCCCGCGGGATGTCGAAGACTCGATCGTGCGCATCACCCAGCTCGCGCGCGCGTCCGGCATCCACCTCGTGCTCGCGACCCAACGGCCCTCCGTCGACGTCGTGACGGGTCTGATCAAGGCGAACGTGCCGAGCCGCCTCGCGTTCGCGGTGTCGAGCATGACCGACAGCCGCGTCATCCTCGACCAGCAGGGCGCCGAGAAGCTCATCGGCCAGGGCGACGGGCTGTTCCTGCCGATGGGCGCCTCGAAGCCGATCCGCGTGCAGGGCGCCTGGGTGACGGAGGAGGAGATCCAGGCGGTCGTCTCGCACGTCACCGCCCAGGCGCGCCCCGAGTACCGGTCGGATGTCGAGGCCGTCGCGGAGCGCAAGGAGATCGACGCCGACATCGGCGACGACCTCGAACTGCTGCTCCAGGCGGCGGAGCTCGTCGTGAGCACCCAGTTCGGCTCGACCTCGATGCTGCAGCGCAAGCTCCGCGTCGGCTTCGCCAAGGCGGGCCGCCTCATGGACCTGCTCGAATCGCGCGAGATCGTCGGGCCGAGCGAGGGCTCCAAGGCGCGCGAAGTGCTCGTCACCGCCGAGCAGCTGCCCGAGGTGATGGCGCGCCTGCGCGGAGACTCCCCGCCGGCCTCCGCGGGCCCCGCGGCGTCGTATCCTGAAGTGGAGGGCGACTCGGACGAGGACGCCTGGGGGCTGACCGGGCGGGAGTGACCATGGCTGTGGACGGCACTCCGGCTGCCGCCAAGGTCAACCCGATGCGCGGTCGCGTCGTCAGCGACGGCGAGGGGACCGCGAGCGCGGGCAACGTCGCCAACATCGTCACCGTCCTGCGCATCCTGCTCGCCCCCGCGTTCATCGTGCTGCTCGCCCTCGACGGCGGTACCGACGGCGTGCTGCGCTACGTGGCGGGCGGGCTGTTCATCCTGGCCTCGGCGACCGACGGCGTCGACGGCTACCTCGCGCGTCGCCGCAACCTCGTCACCGACGCCGGCAAGCTGCTCGACCCGATCGCCGACAAGGTGCTCATCGGCGGCGCGCTCATCACGCTCAGCGCCCTCGGCGAGGTGCCGTGGTGGATCACCGTCGTCATCCTCGTGCGCGAGGTGGGGATCACGGTGCTGCGCTTCGTCGCGCTGCGCGACCACGTCATCCCGGCGTCGCTGCTCGGGAAGATCAAGACCTGGGTGCAGATCATCGCGATCTCGTTCGCGCTCGTGCCGCTGTGGAACTGGCTGGGGGAGTGGGTGCACACCCTCAACCTCGTGCTCCTGCTGCTCGCCGTCGCGATCACGCTGATCAGCGGCGCCGAGTACCTCTGGCAGGCCTGGAAGGGTCGTCCGAAGAAGTGACGACGGCCGCGGAGGTCGTCGCCGCGCTGCGCGGGCGCGGGCTCACGCTCGCCACCGCCGAGTCGCTCACCGGCGGGCTGGTCGCCGCCGAGATCGTCGGCGTGCCGGGGGCGAGCGACGTCTACGCCGGCGGGATCGTCGCGTACGCCACGCGCCTCAAGCACGAACTGCTCGGCGTGGATGCGGGCCTCCTCGAGCGCGAGGGCGCCATCCATCCGCTCGTCGCCGAGCAGATGGCGGCGGGCGTGCGCGCGCGGACGGGGGCGGATGCCGGGGTCGCCACGACGGGCGCCGCCGGTCCCGACCCGCAGGACGGGCATCCGCCGGGGGACGTCTGGATCGCGATCGCGACCGCCGACGGGGTCGACTCGCGGCACCTGGCGCTCGCCGGCGACCGCCTCGCGATCCGGCGCGGCACGGTGGATGCGGTGCTCGCGCTGATCGCCGAGACCATCTCGGAATAGCGGGCGTTTCGATCTCGTTACATCTGGTGTCATCCAGGGATTCCCGAGGTGACGCGAATTAGAGTTCCAGTACCCGGTGGGGTAGCGTTACCTCCCCACCCGGAGCCGACAGGCCCCGATCACCGAGAAGGAGGACGCCATGGTTCTGGTCCGACAGGAAATCGGTGATGTGCTTCGTGACTTCCGCCTCCAGAAGGCGATGACCCTCCGCCAGGTGGCCTCGCGCGCGAGCGTCGCCCTCGGCTACCTCAGCGAGGTGGAGCGCGGCCAGAAGGAGGCGTCGAGCGAGATCCTCGCCTCCGTCGCCGACGCGCTCGACACGCCGATCTCGGTCATCATGCGCGAGGTGGGCGACCGTCTCGCGGTCATCGAGGGCGTCACCTTCGACTCGCCGCAGGTCACCGTGCCGGACACGCTGCCCGACGACATGGTCGCCGAGTTCGACGACCTCGCGGTCCGCTGATCCGCCGGTCCGATCCGCCCTGCCCTGAGACCCGTCAGCTGAAGCACAGCGAGTTCACCCGCGCGGTCGCCGACGAGTTCGGCGACTTCGGTCGCGTGCTCGTGCGCGACACGGTCGTCGTCGAGCTGGGCAACCGCACGCCCGAGCAGGCGCTCGCGGCCGGCATCCCGGCCCGCGACGTCTGGCTCGCGCTGTGCCGCGTGCAGGAGGTGCCGCGCGAGCGCTGGCACGGGGCGGGACGCCCCAAGCCCCCGCCGGGCTGAGCCTGCCGCCTTTCTGCCGAGTCGCGGCCTTTCGCCGCGACTCGGGCAGTTTCGTGGCGGAAGTCCGCGACTCGATGAGATCGGGGGTGCGACACGCCGTGCGCGGGGATCGAACATTCGTTCGGATCGGGGTAGTCTCCTCCCCAGAGTCGTTCGAAGACGTTGTTTCGACGCTTCCGCCCGTCGGTCCCGGCCGATGTCGGACCCCGGGCGTAGCGTCGCACTCGTCGGACAACGACACAGCCTTTGTCACGAGAGCGCCGGCCTTGCTTCACCGGCGGGCGCAGGGATGACAGCCGATGGGCGCACCGCATCGGGTCACTGGGCCACCAGTCGTCCCGCCGAAACGAAGGAGACCGCAATGCCCAGCCCCGCAGATCGTGAGAAGGCCCTCGAGACCGCTCTCGCCCAGATCGACCGCCAGTTCGGCAAGGGCGCGGTCATGCGCCTCGGCAGCGACGAGCGCGCCCCCGTCGCCGTCATCCCGACCGGCTCGATCGCCCTCGACGTCGCCCTCGGCATCGGCGGCATCCCGCGCGGCCGCATCGTCGAGATCTACGGCCCGGAGTCCTCGGGTAAGACGACCCTGACCCTGCACGCGATCGCCAACGCGCAGAAGAACGGCGGCATCGCCGCCTTCATCGACGCGGAGCACGCCCTCGACCCCGAGTACGCCAAGAAGCTCGGCGTCGACATCGACTCGCTGCTCGTCTCGCAGCCCGACACGGGGGAGCAGGCGCTCGAGATCGCCGACATGCTCGTCCGCTCGGGCTCGATCGACCTCATCGTCATCGACTCGGTCGCGGCGCTCGTGCCCAAGGCCGAGATCGAGGGCGAGATGGGTGACGCGCACGTCGGCCTCCAGGCCCGCCTCATGTCGCAGGCGCTGCGCAAGCTCACCGGTGCCCTCAACTCGACGCAGACGACGATGATCTTCATCAACCAGCTGCGCGAGAAGGTCGGCGTCTTCTTCGGCAGCCCCGAGACCACCTCGGGCGGCAAGGCGCTCAAGTTCTACGCCTCGGTCCGCATGGACATCCGCCGTATCGAGACCCTCAAGGACGGGTCGGATGCCGTCGGCAACCGCACGCGCGTGAAGGTCGTCAAGAACAAGATGGCCCCGCCCTTCAAGCAGGCCGAGTTCGACATCCTCTACGGCGTCGGCATCTCGCGCGAGGGGTCGCTCATCGACTACGGCGTCGAGCACGAGATCGTGCGCAAGTCGGGCGCCTGGTACACCTACGACGGCGACCAGCTCGGCCAGGGCAAGGAGAACGCCCGCAACTTCCTCCTCGAGAACCCCGACATCGCCGACGAGATCGAGAAGAAGATCCTCGCCAAGCTCGGCGTCGGGGCCGCGAAGGCGGAGGCCGAGGCGAGCAACGTCGCGCCCATCGCCGCGGCGCCGGGTGCTCCGGTCGCCCGCGCGGCCGGCGAGTAACCCCCCGGAATCCGAGAGAGCAGACCATGGAACGGCTCGGCGACGACCGCCCGCTCGCGCGGGTGACCTACCTCCCCGGCGTGCGGCCCGACGTGCCGCCCGCCGCGGCGGAGCCGTCGCCGAGCCGTTCCGACTTCTCCGGCTACGTCCCCGCCGAGGAGGAGCCCGCCGCACCGAGCGCGACGCGGCACGTCTCCATCACCGCTCTCGCCCGGAAGGGGCTCTCCCGCCGGGAGATGGAGCGGCACCTGCGCGACCGGGGGTTCGAGGAGTCCGAGATCGAGGCCGAGGTCGCGCGCCTGGAATCCGACGGCTACCTCGACGACGTCGCGCTCGCGCAGAACCTCGTCGGCACCCTCCAGGAGCGCAAGGGGCTCGGGAGGTCCGCGATCGCCGCGGAACTCACCCGGCGGCTGCTCTCCCCGGCGGCGATCGAGTACGCCCTCGAACTCATCGACACGGGCGACGAACTCTCCCGCGCCCGCGAGCTCGCGGTCAAGCGCGCCCGCCAACTCACCTCGCTCGACCACGAGACGGCGGTCCGCCGGCTGAGCGGCTACCTCATGCGCCGCGGCTACGGCGGCAGCACCGTCCGGGCGGCCGTCGAGCAGGCGCTGCCGGCGCCGGCGCGCCACGGCGTGGCGTTCCGCTGAGGCGATGGCACGTCGTGTGTCCCCCGCTAGGGTGACATGCATGACTCTTCGTCGCACCCTTGCCTCCAGCACCGCCGTCCTGTTCCTGCTCGCGGCGCTGACCGCGTGCTTCGGTGCCCCGGTCCAGCCGCAGACGCCGGTCGACCCGGGCACCTCCACCTACGACCTGACCGGCACCTCGTGGACCGGCACCGACTCCGACGGTGACTTCTGGGGCTTCGAGTTCCAGTCGGACGGCACCGTCGGCCTGACCTACAACGACGACAGCTACGACGACGGCACCGACACCTGGAACGTCGCCGGGGGCACCGTGACGATCACCACCGTCTTCGACCAGGGCGAGGTCGTCTTCACCGGCCCCGTCGCCGAGGGCACGATGAACCTCGCCGCCAGCTACCCCGGCGGCTCGTTCACCGTCACCGTCACCGAGCAGTAAGCGCTCGACCACAGCAGCAGGAGGGGCCGGCGATGCCGGCCCCTCCGTCGTCCGCGCTTAGGATTTCCTGCATGACCACGCCCGCGCCCGTCGTCGACGCCGCCCGGCCGCGCACCTACGAGGTGCGCACCTTCGGCTGCCAGATGAACGTGCATGACTCCGAGCGGCTCTCCGGCAGCCTCGAAGCCGCCGGGTACGTGCGCGCCGACGGCGCCCCCGCGGATGTCGTCGTCATCAACACGTGCGCCGTGCGCGAGAACGCCGACAACAAGCTCTACGGAACCCTCGGCCACCTGGCGAGCGCCAAGCGCGAGCACGACGGCATGCAGATCGCCGTCGGCGGATGCCTGGCGCAGAAGGACAAGTCGGTCATCCTCGACAAGGCCCCGTGGGTCGACGTCGTGTTCGGAACGCACAACATGGGGTCGTTGCCGGCGCTGCTCGAGCGCGCCCGCCACAACGACGAGGCGCAGATCGAGATCCTCGAATCCCTCGAGGTGTTCCCCTCGACCCTGCCGACCCGGCGCGACTCCACCCACAGCGGCTGGGTGTCGATCTCGGTCGGCTGCAACAACACGTGCACGTTCTGCATCGTGCCCTCCCTGCGCGGCAAGGAGCGCGACCGGCGGCCCGGCGACATCCTCTCGGAGATCGAGATGCTCGTCGCCGACGGCGTCATCGAGGTGACGCTGCTCGGCCAGAACGTGAACTCCTACGGCGTCGAGTTCGGCGACCGGCTCGCGTTCGGCAAGCTGCTGCGCGCCACCGGGCAGATCGAGGGCCTCGAGCGCGTGCGCTTCACGAGCCCGCACCCCGCGGCGTTCACCGACGACGTCATCGACGCGATGGCCGAGACGCCGATCGTCATGCCGCAGTTGCACATGCCGCTGCAGTCGGGCTCCGACCGCATCCTCAAGGCGATGCGCCGCTCCTACCGCTCGGAGCGGTTCCTCGGCATCCTCGACCGCGTGCGCGCCCGCATCCCGCACGCCGCGATCTCGACCGACATCATCGTCGGCTTCCCGGGGGAGACCGAGGAGGACTTCCAAGAGACCCTGCGCGTCGTCGAGCAGGCGCGCTTCGCGAGCGCGTTCACGTTCCAGTACTCGATCCGCCCGGGCACCCCCGCGGCGACTCTCCCGGACCAGCTGCCGAAGGAGGTCGTGCAGGAGCGCTACGACCGCCTCATCGAACTCCAGGAGCGCATCTCCGGCGAGGAGAACGAGAAGCTGCTCGGCCGCAGCCTCGAGGTGCTCGTCGCGACCGGCGAGGGCCGCCGCGACATGGAGCGCGGCCGGATGTCGGGTCGCGCCGAGGACAACCGCCTCGTCCACTTCGACGTGCCCGCCGGCAGCGAGATCCCGCGCCCCGGCGACGTCGTCACCGTCGAGGTGACGCGCACGACGCCGCACTATCTCATCGCCGCCCCGGCGAGCGGGGTGCTGCCGGTGCGCCGCACCCGCGCGGGCGACGCGTGGGACCGCGCGGAGGCCGAGTCGTGCGCCGTGCCCGCGACCTCCGCCGCGGCGGGCGGGCGCGTGAGCCTCGGCCTGCCGACCATCGGCTCCCCGGTGCTCCGGAGCTAGCCCGTGCTCGTCGCGATCGTCGGCCCCACCGGGACCGGCAAGTCGCAGCTGTCGCTCGACCTCGCCGAACGGCTGCGTGCCGCCGGCACGGATGCCGAGATCATCAACGCCGACGCCATGCAGCTCTACCGCGGCATGGACATCGGCACCGCGAAACTCTCCGTCGAGGAGCGCCGCGGCATCCCGCACCACCTGCTCGACGTGCTCGAGCCGCGCGAAGAGGCGAGCGTCGCGCGTTACCAGGTGGAGGCGCGGGCGGTGGCCGACGACATCCTCGCCCGCGGGGCGGTGCCGATCCTCGTCGGCGGCAGCGGTCTCTACGTCTCGAGCGTGCTCTACGACTTCCGGTTCCCCGGCACCGACCCGGAGATCCGCGCGCGGCTCGAAGCGGAGCTGGAGCGCAGCGGGCCCGGGATGCTCCACAACCGCCTGCGCGACGTCGACCCCGCCGCCGCGGCGGCGATCGGACCCGCGAACGGCCGGCGGCTGGTGCGCGCCCTCGAGGTCGTCGAACTCACCGGATCGCCGTTCGGCGCCGGACTCCCGGCCGAGACCGAGTTCTGGCGCCCGAGCGTCACGATCGGGTTGCGCGCCGAGCGCGAGCGACTCGTCGACCGGCTCGACCGGCGGGTGCTCGCGATGTGGCGGGCGGGACTCGTCGCCGAGGTCGAGCAGCTGCTGCCCGCCGGGCTCGGGGTGACCGCGAGCCGGGCCATCGGCTACGCGCAGGCCGCCGCCCAGATCGGGGGGGAGCTGACCGAGCAGCAGGCGATCGAGCAGGCCGCCGCCCTCACCCGCCGCTACGCGCGGCGTCAGGTGTCATGGTTCGGCCGGTACCGGCAGACGGTGTGGCTGGATGCCGACGACCCCGCCCGCGTCGACGCCGCCGTCGCGGCGGTGGACGCGGCGCGCGGCTAGCATCGAGCGGGTGAGCACCACCTTCGACGGCCTCGAGATCGACTTCACCAAGGGGCACGGCACCGGCAACGACTTCGTGCTGTTCGCCGACCCCGACGGTCGCGTCGACCTCGACGCGGACGACCTCGCCTACCTCGCCGACCGCCACTTCGGCGTCGGGGGCGACGGCGTCATCCGCGCCGTGCGTTCCGCGCACCTGCCCGAGGGCGCCGCGGCCCTCGCCGAGGACCCGGCCGCCGAGTGGTTCATGGACTACCACAACGCCGACGGCAGCCCGGCGGAGATGTGCGGCAACGGCATCCGCGTCTACGGCGCCTACCTGCTCGACCAGGGCCTGCTCGACCTCGCCGTGGGCGAGACCGTCGCGATCGGCACGCGCGGCGGCGTGCGCGCCCTCACCCGCACCGCGGAGGGCTTCGAGGTCGACCTCGGTGCCTTCGTCGTCGCCGGGGACGCCATGGTCGCCGCCGACGGCCTCGACGTCGACCGGCCCGGCCTCGCGGTCGGCGTCGGCAACCCGCACGTCGTCGTCGCCCTCGCCGACGAGGACGAACTCGAGGGACTCGACCTCGGCCGCGCCCCGGTCGTCACCCCCGTGCCGCCGGACGGCGTCAACGTCGAATTCGTCGTCCCGGGCGACCCGCTCGTGACCGCGGGGGTCGGCCGCATCCGGATGCGCGTGCACGAGCGCGGATCGGGCGAGACGCTCTCCTGCGGGACGGGCGCCGCGGCCGCCGCACTCGCCACCCGGCACTGGGCGGGGGAGGGCGCTCCCGACGCCTGGCGCGTCGAGGTGCCCGGCGGTGAGGTCGGCGTGCGCGTTCAGCCCTCAGCGGACGGCGACCACGTCCTGCTCTCGGGACCCGCCGAGCTGGTATTCTCGGGCGTCATGAAGCTGCGTTAGGACTCGAGGTCCGGCTGGATCACGTCGATCGGTTGAGTGAAGCCCGAGCGACGCCGGCACCGCAGCACTCGGAAACCCTTGTTGGTGGCCGCGCGCAGGACCGCGAACTCCTTCGGCAGCTCCGCCTGCAGCCAGCGCTGCAGCGAGTCGGATCCCAGGTTCCTCGCCACGACGAGCCAGGCGTCCGAGCCGGGCTCGAGTCGCGGCAGCCAGTGCAGGAGCATGGCGTGCAGTTCGCTCTTCCCCACGCGGATGGGCGGGTTCGACCAGATCGTCGTGAACAGGACATCCGCCGGCACCTCCTCGGGGCGGCAGGCGTTCACGTTCTCCAGCCCGAGAGCCGCGGCGTTGCGTCGCGTGAGCTCGAGCGAGCGTTCGTTGACGTCGACCGCCCAGACCGTGGCGCGGGGGGACTCGAGCGCGAGAGACAGCGCGATCGGGCCCCAGCCGCAGCCGAGGTCGAGGAGGTTGCCCCCGGGCGCGGGAGCGGGGACGTTCGCCAGGAGCACCGAGGTGCCGACGTCGAGCCGATCGGGGCTGAACACCCCGCCGGCGGTCGTCAGCTCGAGGTCGCGCCCGGCGAGCCGGACCCGGATCGTGCGCGGCACGAAATCCCCACCGGGAGTCTCCGAGAAGTAGTGCTCGGGGGCGGGCATGCGAAGAAACCTACCGAAAACCGAAGCAACGAAGAAACTAGGGTGAGACGACCATGACGGAATCCGGACGCGACATCGACGCGCGCGACGACATCGACCGCGAGATCGAGCGCGTGCTCGCGACCGAGAACGCGCGGTCGACCGTGAGCCGCTTCGGCGAGCGACGAGCCGACGCGCTTCAGGACGAGGAGACCTCCGTCGCCGAGCGCGACGGCGACCAGTTCGACCGGGACGAGCGCGCCGCGCTCCGCCGCGTCGCCGGGCTCAGCACCGAGCTCGTCGACGTCACCGAGGTGGAGTACCGGCAGCTGCGGCTCGAGAACGTCGTGCTGATCGGCGTGTACGACCGCGACCTCGAGGATGCGGAGAACTCGCTGCGCGAACTCGCGGCCCTCGCCGAGACGGCCGGCGCCGTCGTGCTCGACGGACTGCTGCAGCGGCGGCCGCATCCCGATCCCGCGACCTACCTCGGTCGCGGCAAGGTCGAGGAGCTCGCGGCGATCGTCGCGGCGTCGGGCGCCGACACGGTCGTCGCCGACACCGAGCTGGCACCCAGCCAGCGGCGTGCGCTCGAGGACCGCGTGAAGGTCAAGGTGATCGACCGCACGGCGGTCATCCTCGACATCTTCAGCCAGCACGCGAAGAGCCGCGAGGGCAAGGCGCAGGTCGAACTGGCGCAGCTCGAGTACCTCCTGCCGCGGCTGCGCGGGTGGGGTGAGTCGATGTCCCGCCAGGCCGGTGGCCAGGTGGGCGCGGGCGGCGCGGGCATGGGTTCGCGTGGTCCCGGTGAGACGAAGATCGAGCTCGACCGCCGCCGCATCCACGAGCGGATGGCGAAGCTGCGCCGGCAGATCAAGGGGTTCGCGCCGGCGCGCGAGGCGAAGCGGGCCAACCGCGACCGCTACGAGGTGCCGAGCGTGGCGATCGCGGGCTACACGAACGCCGGCAAGTCGAGCCTGCTCAACCGGCTCACGCGCGCGGGCGTGCTCGTGCAGAACCAGCTGTTCGCGACCCTCGACCCGACGGTGCGCCGCAGCAGCACGCCCGACGGCCGCGAGTTCACGATCGCCGACACCGTCGGATTCGTGCGCAACCTCCCGCACCAGCTCGTCGAGGCGTTCCGCTCGACGCTCGAAGAGGTCGGCAACTCCGACGTCATCGTGCACGTCGTCGACGGCGCGCATCCCGACCCGGCCGCCCAGCTGGCGACCGTGCGGGATGTCATCGGCGAGGTCGGCGCGCGCGAGCTGCCCGAGATCGTCGCCTTCAACAAGGCCGACCTGATCGACGAGGACCGCCGCCTCGTGCTGCGCGGCCTCGAGCCGGGCGCGGTGTTCGTGAGTGCCCGGACGGGCGAGGGCATCGAGGAACTCCTGGGGCGGATCGCGGAGGCGCTTCCGCAGTGGGACGTCGAACTCGACCTGCTCGTGCCGTACGACCGGGGCGAGATCATCTCCCTCGCACACCAGCGCGCCCGCGTGCTCGACACCGAGTACGAGGAGGACGGCACCCGCATCCGCCTCGTCGCGACCGACCGCATCGCGCGGATGATCCAGTCGGCCCTCGCCGGCTGAGCCCCTGCCGACTCCGCTCGCGCGGGGGAGGGCGGGGGAGCGGCCCATCAGGGATCGCCGGGCGTCATCCCGGCGATCCCTCAGCGGGCGGCCCTAGCCTCGCGGCATGCGACTCGCGGTGCACGACTCCGGCCACGGCGACCGGACGGCGGTGCTCATCCACGGGATGATGTCGGATCACCGCGCGTGGCACCGCGTGGAGGCCGATCTCGCCGCCGACGGGTTCCGCGTCGTCACGGTGGATCTCGCCGGCCACGGCGCCAGCCCGCGGGCGAAGCGCTACTCGCCGAGGCGGTGGGCGGACGACGTCGTCGAGACGCTCGAGGGTGTGCTCGACCGCCACCCCGACGTCATCGTCGGCCACTCGCTCGGCGCCCTCGTCGCGAGCCTCGTGGCCGAGCGCTTCCCCCCGCGCGCCGCGGTCTACGCCGACCCGGCCTTCGCCTTCCCGCGCGGAATCCGCGGCGTCGCCCTCAAGACGATGTTCACCCTCGCCCCGCGCCCGAGCGCCTGGACGCTGCGCCGCCTCAACCCGGGCTGGGACGACGAGGACGTCGCGCTGGAACTCGCGACCCTGCGGCTGTGGGACAAGCGCACCATCCTCGGGTTCGTGAACACGCGCCCGCTGCGGTCGCCGCGCACCCTCGTCGCGCCGTCGCTCGTCGTGCTCGCCGAACGCAGCCTGCTGATCGGCCAGGCCGACGCCGAGCGGATGCGCCGCGACGGGATGACGGTGACGTCGATCCCGGGCGCGGGGCACACGGTCTTCCGCGACGACCACGCGCGGTTCATGGAACTCGTGCGCGAATGGCTCGCCCGGCACGCGCCGGTGCCGGTGCGCTGACCGCGGCTAGACCGAGCGCAGGACGGCGACGACCTTGCCGAGCACTTCGGCGTCGTCGCCCAGGATCGGCTCGAACGCCGAGTTGCGCGGCAGCAGCCAGGTGTGGCCGTCGCGCTGGCGGAAGACCTTCACGGTCGCCTCGCCGTCGAGCATCGCCGCGACGATCTCCCCGTTCTCGGCGTTCTTCTGCTGGCGCACGACGACCCAGTCGCCGTCGCAGATCGCGGCGTCGATCATCGAGTCGCCGACGACCTTGAGCATGAACAGGTCGCCCTTGCCGACGAGCTGGCGGGGGAGCGGGAAGACCTCCTCGACCTGCTGGTCGGCGGTGATCGGGATGCCCGCGGCGATGCGGCCGACGAGCGGCACCATCGCGGCGTCGCCGACGGCGGGGCCGGAGTCGCCGGCCTCGACCCCCGGGAGCTCGATGAGCACCTCGAGGGCGCGGGGGCGGTTGGGGTCGCGGCGGAGGTAGCCCGACAGCTCGAGCTGGGTCAGCTGGTGGGTGACGCTCGAGAGCGACGAGAGGCCGACGGCGTCCCCGATCTCGCGCATGCTCGGCGGATACCCCCGGGTCGCGACGGAGCGCTGGATGACCTCGAGGATCGCCTGCTGCTTCTCGCTCAGCGAGGTGCGGCGGCGCGTCCCGCCGGTGTTCTCGTCCATGGCTCCTCCTGCGCGACCGACGTCGGGGCCGGATGTCGGTGGTCGGTGGTCGAATCGCTCCGGCGATCGAAACTGTATCCGGTCGAGGTCGCTCCGGCAAACATCCGTTCGAGTGTGTCGGGGATTCCGTCGAAGAGATTCGGGGGAGGACTTGAACACATGTTCGATCGAAGGTATGTTCGGAACAGAGATTCGCCTCCGGGGCCTCGGCCCGGCCGCCGGGGTTCCGGAGGCGGCTCACCAGTTCCGAGCCGGCTTCACGCAGTGATCAGTCCCGAGAACCAGGAGCACGAGATGACCGCCATCGCCTTCCCCGCGACGCACGTCCAGCCGCGACTGCGCATCACCGCGCGCGGGCGCGCGGTGCTCGGCACCCTCATCGCCGTGCCGCTCGCCGCCCTCGTCATCGCCCTCGGTGCCGGTGCGACGGGCGCCGTCGCGACGCAGACCGCGTCGACCGTGACCTTCGAGCACGTCATCGTCGAGCCCGGGCAGTCGCTGTGGGACATCGCCGCCGTCGTCGCCCCGGGCACCGACCCCCGCGAGTTCGCCGCGCAGGTCGTGTCGCTCAACCAGCTCGCGTCGGCCGAGCTGCAGCCCGGCCAGAAGCTCGCCATCCCGGCCCAGTACTCGAACTGAGCCGCGACTCGTACCCAGCGCCGCCCACGAACCTCGCCGACCCGCCCCGGTCCCGCCCCGACCCGCTCCCCCCGCCGGTCGCCGCGGGCCGGGGCTGCCTCGTCCCGCTCGTAGACTCGGCGGGTGGCATCCCTCTCCGATCTCCCGCTGCGCGACGACCTCCGCGGCATGACGCCGTACGGCGCCCCGCAGGACGCGGTGCGCTACGCCCTCAACGTCAACGAGAACGCGCATCCGGTGCCGCAGGACGTCGCCCTCGACGTCGTGGAGTCGATCGCGCGGGTCGTGCGCGGCGTCAACCGATACCCCGACCGCGAGTTCACCGAGCTGCGCGAGGCGTTCGCCGGCTACCTCGGCCACGGGCTCACCGCCGACCACATCTGGGCGGCGAACGGATCGAACGAGGTCATCCAGCACACGCTCCAGGCGTTCGGCGGCCCGGGCCGCACGGTGCTCGGCTTCCCTCCCACCTACTCGATGCCGCCGATCATCGCCGCGAGCACCGGCAGCCGGTGGATCACCGCCCCGCGCGCCGACGGCTTCGTGATCGACCCGGATGCCGCGGTCGCCGCGGTGCGCGAACTCGACCCCGACGTCGTCTACCTGTGCGCCCCGAACAACCCGACGGGCACGCCGCTCCCGGTGGAGACGGTCGAGCGCATCTACGCCGCCGCGCGCGGCATCGTGTTCGTCGACGAGGCCTACGCGGAGTTCGCGCCCGAGGACATCCCGAGCGCCCTGACCCTGCTGCCCGGCCGCGAGCGCCTCATCGTCTCGCGCACGATGAGCAAGGCGTTCGCGTTCGCGGGCGTGCGCGTCGGCTACCTCGCCGCCGACCCCGCGGTGACGGATGCGATGCGTCTCGTGCGCCTGCCGTACCACCTGTCGGCGCTCACCCAGGCGGCGGCCCTCGCGGCGCTGCGCCACGCGCCCGAGATGCTCGCGATGGTGGACGACATCCGGGGCCAGCGCGACCGGCTGCTCGCCGAACTGCCGGTGCTCGGGTATCGCGCGCACGACTCGTGGGCGAACTTCGTGCTCTTCGACGGCGTCGCCGACCCGGGTGCGACGTTCCGCGCGCTGCGGGAGCGCGACATCCTCATCCGGGATGTCGGCCTCCCCGGCGCGCTGCGCGTCACCGCCGGCACGGAGGAGGAGACGACCTACTTCCTCGACGCGCTGGCCGCGCTCGGGCCGGGCGGGGCCCGCTAGCCCTCGGTAGGCTGGAGGCATGGCCTCCCGCACCGCGACCCTGTCGCGCCAGACGAGCGAGTCGAGCATCGAGCTGAGCCTCGACCTCGACGGCACCGGCGCGTCCACCATCTCGACGACGGTGCCCTTCTTCGACCACCTGCTGACGGCGTTCAGCAAGCACTCCCTGGTCGACCTCACGGTGAAGGCCTCGGGCGACACCCACATCGACGTGCACCACACCGTCGAGGACACCGGGATCGTGCTCGGTCAGGCGATCAAGCAGGCGCTCGGCGACAAGGCGGGCATCGGCCGCTACGGCGACGCCCTCGTGCCGCTCGACGAGGCGCTCGCGCAGGCGGTCGTGGATGTCTCCGGCCGCCCGTACCTCGTGCACTCGGGCGAGCCGCAGGGCTACGCGCACCACCTCATCGGCGGGCACTTCACCGGCTCGATGGTGCGTCACGTCTTCGAGGCGATCGCGTTCAACGCGGGCCTCACGATGCACATCACGGTGCTCGGCGGGCGCGACCCGCACCACATCGCCGAGGCGGAGTTCAAGGCGTTCGCGCGCGCGTTCCGCTTCGCCGTGCAGCCGGACCCGCGGGTGAGCGGCATCCCGTCGACCAAGGGCGCGCTGTAGTCATGGCTCGCGAGACAGGCGCTGCCCGCAGCTTCGGCGCGGCAGCGCCGAAGGTGGTCGTGCTCGACTACGGATCGGGCAACGTGCACTCCGCCGCGAAGGCGCTCGAGGCGGCAGGCGCGGACGTCGAGCTGACCGCCGACCGCACGCGCGTGATGGAGGCCGACGGCCTGCTCGTGCCGGGCGTCGGCGCGTTCGCGGCCGTCATGGACGCCCTCACCGCGGTGCGCGGGGGAGAGCTCATCGAGCGACGGCTCGCGGGCGGTCGCCCCGTGCTCGGCATCTGCGTCGGCATGCAGGTGCTGTTCGAGCGCGGCATCGAGCGCGGCATCGACACCGAGGGGCTCGGCGAGTGGCCCGGCGTCGTCGACGAGCTCCCCGCCGAGGTGCTGCCGCACATGGGCTGGAACACGGTCGACGCCCCCGAGGACTCGGTGCTGTTCGACGGCATCCGCGACGAGCGGTTCTACTTCGTGCACTCCAACGCGGCGCGGGACTGGACCCTGGACGTCTACGGCTCGTTCGCGTCGCCGAAGGTCACCTGGGCCGAGCACGGCGGCCGGTTCGTCGCCGCGGCGGAGAACGGCCCGCTCTCGGCGACGCAGTTCCACCCGGAGAAGTCGGGCGCGCCCGGCATCCGCCTGCTGTCGAACTGGCTCGGCTCGCTCTGACCCGCGGGGCCGCGCGGGGCCCGCATCCGACTGGACTACGCTTTCCACCTTGTGACCGAGTTCAACTCCGCTCCCCAGCTCACCCTCCTTCCCGCGGTGGACGTCGCCGACGGCAAGGCCGTGCGGCTCACCCAGGGCGAGGCGGGCAGCGAGACCTCGTATGGCGACCCCGTCGCGGCGGCGGAGGCCTGGGCCGCGCAGGGCGCCGAGTGGATCCACCTCGTCGACCTGGATGCCGCCTTCGGCCGCGGCAGCAACCACGGCCTCATCAAGAAGGTCATCAAGAGCATCCCGCGCAAGGTCAACGTCGAGCTGTCGGGCGGCATCCGCGACGACGAGTCGCTCGAGGCGGCCCTCGCGACCGGTGCCAAGCGCCTCAACCTCGGTACCGCGGCGCTCGAGAACCCGGAGTGGGCGGCTCACGTCATCGCGACCTACGGCGAGGCGATCGCGGTCGGGCTCGACGTGCGCGGCACGACCCTCGCCGCGCGCGGCTGGACCCAGGATGCGGGTGACCTGTGGCAGGTCTTCGACCGTCTCGAGGCGGCCGGCTGCGCGCGCTACGTCGTCACCGACGTCACCAAGGACGGCACCCTCAAGGGCCCGAACCTCGACCTGCTGAGCATGGTGTGCGAGCGCACCGAGAAGCCCGTCGTCGCCTCGGGCGGCATCGCGACGCTCGACGACATCGCCGCGCTGCGCGAACTCGTGCCGCAGGGCCTCGAGGGCGCCATCGTCGGCAAGGCGCTCTACGCGGGGGCGTTCACGCTCCCCGAGGCGCTCGACGTCGCGGGCGCCTGAGCGCGGCTCTCCCGTGACGCCTCACGCCGACTCCGCGGGCATCCCGTTCGAGGGTCGCGAGTTCCACCCCAACCCCGCGGCCGGCGACGACGGGGCCGCGGATCCGCGCATCCTCGAGGCGATCGCCCGCTTCCGGGCGCGCGAGCTCGGCGTCCCCGAGGTGCTCGAGGCGCTCGGCGCGGTGCGCGTGCTCGTGCCGCTGCTCACCGAGCGCGGCGACGAGGGGGTCGGCCCGCACGGGCAGCTCGTCGACAAGACGCAGGAGCTCGCGCTCGTGACGGTCGCGGGCCCCGACGGCCGCCCCGTGCTCCCGGCCTTCACTTCGGTCGACGCGATGCGCGTCTGGAACCCGGTCGCGCGGCCCATCCCGGTGACGGCGCCGCGCGCCGCGCTCGCCGCCGCCTCCGACGGTCTCGCCGCGATCGTGCTCGACCCGGGGTCGGACTCGGAGTTCGCGGTGCGCCGCACGGCGTTCGAGGCGCTCGCGACGGGCATCCCGTATCTGCCCTGCTTCGCCGACGAGCGCGTGCTCCAGGCGTTCCTCGCCGCGAGCGCGGGGGAGCCGGCCGTGCGGGCCGTGCAGCTCGCCCCGGGCGACCCGGACGCGCGCCTCGCCGGCCCCGAGCTGCTCGTGCAGCTCGCGCTCGACCCGGGGCTGCGCCGCGAGGAGCTGGATGCCCTGCTCGCGCGGCTCGGGAACGCATGGGGCGCGTCCGAGACGATCGCGGAGCGCGTCGACTCGATCGCCGTGCGGCTCGAGTCGGTCTAGCCGCCGCGGGGAGTGACCGTCGCCGACCGGGTCAGGTGACCGGGCCGGTCCACTTCTCGCCGGGGCCCTTGCCGATCTCGTCCTGCACGACAGACGCCTCGCGGAACGCGAGCTGCACCGAGCGCAGGCCGTCGCGCAGGGCGCGGGCGTGGTGGTCGCCGAGGTGCGGCGCCGCGGCCGTCACGAGCCCGGCGAGGGCGTCGATGAGCTTGCGCGCCTCATCGAGGTCGACGCGCGGGTCGTCCTCGGCGAGTCCGAGCTGGACGGCGGATGCCGACAGCAGGTGCACCGCCACCGTGTTGATGACCTCGACGGCGGGGACGTCGGCGATGTCCCGCACCTCGGGGGCGACATCCACCGCCTCCGGCTCGTCGATGATCGGGCGGCCGAATGCGTCCTGTGCCAATGGAGAAGTCCTCTGCTATCCTCATACGGGCTCCGGGGCCGTCATTCCCCGGAAACGAAGCGGAGAAATCTCCCACCCGCATGACCGCTCCAGGTTATCGGGTCAGTTCCCACTCCGCCGGTCGCTCACCGAGCCGCCGGTAGCCAGGGTGGGGAGCGACGCTCGTGCGTCGCGGGTTTCCTCTGCTTCCGTCAGTGCAACGGAAGGAAACCCACATCAGCGATCCCAGAACGAACGACCGGATCCGCGTGCCCCAGGTCCGCCTGGTGGGCCCGAACGGAGAGCAGGTCGGCGTCGTCCGCATCGAGGACGCCCTGCGCCTGGCGCAGGAGGCCGACCTGGATCTGGTCGAGGTTGCCCCGAACTCGCAGCCGCCCGTGGTGAAGATCATGGACTACGGCAAGTTCAAGTACGAGCAGGCCCAGAAGCAGAAGGAAGCTCGACGCAACCAGGCGAACACGATCCTCAAGGAGGTTCGTTTCCGCCTCAAGATCGACAAGCACGACTACGAGACCAAGCGCAAGCGGGCCGAGGGCTTCCTCCAGGCCGGCGACAAGGTGAAGGCCATGATCCTCTTCCGCGGCCGGGAGCAGTCCCGCCCGGAGCAGGGTGTGCGCCTCCTCCAGCGCTTCGCCGAGGATGTCGCCGAATTCGGCACCGTCGAGTCCACCCCGACGATCGACGGTCGCAACATGGTCATGGTGATCGGCCCGCTCAAGAGCAAGGTCGACGCGAAGGCCGAAGCCAACGCCAAGAAGGCGGAGAACAGGGCCCGGAACAACCCGGCTCCCGCAGCAGAAGAGGAAAGCAGCAATGCCTAAGCAGAAGACGCACTCCGGTGCGAAGAAGCGCTTCAAGATCACCGGTTCCGGCAAGGTCACGAAGCAGGGCGCCGGCATGCGTCACAACTTCGAGGGCAAGTCCTCGCGCGTGACCCGTCGACTCAACATGGACGTCGTGCTCCCGAAGCAGGACGCCAAGGTCATCAAGAAGCTCCTGGGCAAGTAAGCCCGGATCGCGTAAGGGAAAAGAACAATGGCACGTGTCAAGAGGGCGGTCAACGCCGCCAAGAAGCGCCGCACGATCCTCGAGCGCGCCGAGGGCTACCGCGGGCAGCGCTCGCGCCTCTACCGCAAGGCGAAGGAGCAGGTCACCCACTCGCTCGTCTACGCCTACCGCGACCGCCGCGCGAAGAAGGGCGAGTTCCGTCGCCTCTGGATCCAGCGCATCAACGCCGCCGCTCGTGCGAACGGCCTCACCTACAACCGCCTGATCCAGGGTCTGGGTCTCGCGGGCGTCGAGGTCGACCGTCGCATCCTCGCGGAGCTCGCGGTCAACGAGCCGGCGACCTTCGCCGCGCTCGTCGAGACCGCCAAGAAGGCGCTCCCCGCCGACGTCAACGCGAAGGCCGAGGCCGCCGCGTAAGTCGCGCTCACCTCACGAGGCCCGCATCCCGACATCCCGGGATGCGGGCCTCGAGCGTTTCGGCGCGGTTCCCCACCCGGCCCCGCCTAGCCTGGAATCCGTGATCGACAACCCGCGCTCCCCGCGGGTGCGCGCCGTCGCCAAGCTGGAGAAGCGCAGCGCCCGCGCCGAGACCGGCCTGTTCCTCGTCGAGGGTCCGCAGGCCGTCGAGGAGGCCCTCGCCTTCCGTCCCGGCGGACTCGTCGACGTCTTCATGACCGCGAAGGCGATCGACCGGTACTCCGACCTGGTGCGCACCGCCACCGCCGCCGGCCTCGAGGTCGAGCAGGTCTCCGAGGCGGTGCTGGACGCCATGGCCGACACGGTCACCCCCCAGGGCGTACTCGCGACCTGCCGCACGTTCGCCGCGACGCTCGACGAACTGTTCGCGACCGGGCCGCAGCTCATCGCGGTGCTCGAGGAGGTGCGCGACCCGGGCAACGCGGGCACGATCATCCGCGCCGCCGACTCCGCGGGCGCGACGGGCGTCATTCTCTCCGGCAACGCCGTGGATGCCTTCAACCCGAAGGTCGTGCGCTCGACGACGGGCTCGATCTTCCACCTGCCGATCGTGCAGGGCGTCACCCTCGACGCCGCCGTCGGCGCCGCACGCGCCGCGGGGCTGCAGATCCTCGCCGCCGACGTGAAGGGCGCCGACCTCCCCGGGATCCGGGATGCGCTCGCCCGGCCGAGTGCATGGGTCTTCGGCAACGAGGCGCACGGGCTGCCGGACGAGCACCTGCGCCTCGCCGACCAGGTCGTGAAGGTGCCCATCTACGGGCACGCCGAGTCGATGAACCTCGCGACCGCGGCATCCGTCTGCCTTTACGAGTCCGCGTTCGCCCAGCGCGCCGAACGGTAACGGTTTCCTGGCAGAAACCTGAGTGCCAGGTCAAGGCCCTGCCTCCCGAATGGGGGGCGTGGTCAGATGACGACATGGAACCGCTCGTCGTCCTGCAGGGGGTCAACAAGCACTTCGGCGAGCTTCACGTGCTGCGCGACGTCGACCTCGAGGTCGCGCGCGGCGAGGTCGTCGTGGTCATCGGGCCGTCGGGATCCGGCAAGTCGACGCTGTGCCGTGCGATCAACCGGCTCGAGACGATCGACTCCGGCACGATCCGCGTCGACGGCCAGGAGCTGCCGCAGGAGGGCCGCGATCTCGCGCGCCTGCGCGCCGACGTCGGCATGGTGTTCCAGTCGTTCAACCTGTTCGCCCACAAGACCGTGCTCGAGAACGTCACGCTCGGCCCGATCAAGGTGCGCGGGAAGTCCAAGGCCGAGGCCGACAAGCGCGCGCTCGAACTGCTCGACCGCGTCGGCGTGAAGGATCAGGCGCACAAGATGCCGTCCCAGCTCTCCGGCGGCCAGCAGCAGCGTGTCGCCATCGCGCGCTCGCTCGCGATGGACCCCAAGCTCATGCTCCTCGACGAGCCGACGAGCGCCCTCGACCCGGAGATGATCAACGAGGTGCTCGACGTCATGGTCGCCCTCGCGCAGGACGGCATGACGATGATCGTCGTCACCCACGAGATGGGATTCGCGCGCAAGGCCGCGGACCGCGTGGTGTTCATGGCCGACGGGCGGATCGTCGAGCAGGCGCCGCCCCAGGACTTCTTCACGAAGCCCCGCTCCGACCGGGCGAAGGACTTCCTGTCGAAGATCCTCACCCACTGACGTGGTGGGCGGGGGAACAGGGGAAACGGAGGAAACCATGAGAGTCCGAAGAATCCGCACAGCGCTCACGCTCGGTGCTGCCGCCCTCGCGGGGGCGATGGTGCTCGCCGGCTGTACCGACTCGTCCGCCCCGAGCGGGGAGACCCCGGGCGGGTCGTCGGGCATGCCGGAGGTGCCGTACGAGGAGGGCACGACGATGGCGGAACTCGCCGAGGCGGGGACCATCCGCATCGGCGTCAAGTTCGACCAGCCGCTGTTCGGCCTCACGAACGCCGCCACGGGCAAGCCCGAGGGCTTCGACATCGAGATCGGCAAGATCATCGCCGCCCAGCTCGGCATCGACGACGACTCGATCGAGTGGGTGCAGACGGTGTCGGCCAACCGCGAGCCGTTCCTGCAGAACGACCAGGTGGACATCGTGATCGCGACCTACACGATCAACGACGCCCGCAAGGAGCTCGTCGGCTTCGCCGGTCCGTACTACATCGCCGGCCAGGACATCCTGGTGGCCGCGGGCAACCCCGAGGGCATCACGGGTCCCGAGTGGTTCACCGAGAACCCGGACAAGACGGTGTGCACGCAGACCGGCTCGACGTCGATCACCAACATCGGCGAGTACACCGACAACATCCTCGCGTCGGGGAGCTACGCCGACTGCCTCGAGCCGATCCGCAACGGCCAGGCCGTCGCGGTGACGACCGACAACGTGATCCTCTCCGGCCTCGCGGCCGCGAACCCGGGCGAGTTCGAACTCGTGAACGCGCCCTTCACGGAGGAGCCGTACGGCATCGGCGTGCCGCTGGAGGACGTCGAGCTCCGGATGTGGATCAACGACGTGCTCGACGCCGCCTACGAGTCGGGCGAGTGGGCCCGCGCGTGGGAGGACACGGTCGGGGTGGTCATCGACCTTCCCGACTCGACGCCGACCGTCGACCGCTACTGAGTCACCGGATGCCGGGCGGGCCGAGCGCCCGTCCGGCATCCCCCGGTCGCCCGACCCCGACACCCGAGAGGAGCCCCGTGTCCGACGCGTTCTGCGGCGCACTGCCGGTCGTCTGCTATCTGCTGCCGGCGTTCGGCCTGACGCTCCTGTTGCTCCTCATCGCGGGCATCGGGTCGCTCGTCATCGGCACGATCGTCGCCGGGATGCGGATCAGCCCCATCCCGCCGCTGCGCGCCGTCGGCGCCGTGTACACGGAGCTCTTCCGCAACACCCCGCTGACGCTCGTGCTCATGGGGTCGGCGTTCGTCCTGCCGTTCCTCGGGGTGCGCTTCCCGGGGCTCACGCCGCAACAGTTCTACTTCGTGCTCGCCTCCATCGGACTGACGCTGTACACGTCGCCGTTCATCGCCGAGGCGATCCGCTCGGGCATCAACTCGATCCCCGTCGGGCAGGCGGAGGCCGCCCGCTCGATCGGGCTGGGCTTCGGGCAGAACCTGCGGCACATCATCCTGCCGCAGGCGATCCGCGTGGTCATCCCGCCGATCATCAACGTGCTCATCGCGCTCACCAAGAACACCTCCGTCGCCGGCGGGTTCTTCGTCGTGGAACTCTTCGCCTCGGCGCGCACGCTCATCGAGGCGCGCGCCAACACGATCCCCGTCCTGCTCACGGTCGCCGTGCTCTACCTGCTCGTGACGGTGAGCCTCGGCCTCCTCGCGACGGTCGTCGAGAAGCGCGTGGCGGTGCTGCGATGAGCACCGTCCTCTACGACGCTCCCGGCCCGAAGGCGAAGCGCCGCGCCCGCATCATCACCGTGGTCGTGCTCGTGCTGCTCGCCGCGGCCGTCGGCTTCCTCGTCGTCGCGTTCGTCTCGCCGCGCACCTCGGTGAACGGCACGCCGCTGCGGCCCCTCGCCGACCCGTCGCTGTGGGCGATCCTCAACGACCGCGCCGTCTGGCGGTTCCTGCTCGACGGCGCCCTCGCGACGCTGCGGATGGCGGCGGTCGCCGCAGTCATCGCGCTCGCCATCGGCGTGGTGTTCTCGTTCATCCGCACGGCGCGCTCGGCCTGGATCCGCGTGCCGTCGACGATCGTCCTCGAGTTCTTCCGCGGCATGCCGGTGCTGCTGATGATGCTCTTCATCCTGCTGGTGTTCTCCAGCGGCGCCTACTGGGCGGGCGTGTGGGCGCTCGGCGTCTACAACGGCGCGCTCATCGGCGAGATCCTGCGCTCCGGCGTCGCGGCGCTGCCGCGGGGTCAGCGCGAGGCGGGGCTCACGATCGGCCTGTCGCCGTTGCGCACGCGGTTCATGATCGAGTTCCCGCAGGCGGTGCGGAACATGCTGCCGATCATCATCGCCCAGCTCATCGTGCTGCTGAAGGACACGGCGCTGGCCTACATCATCAGTTACGACGACCTGCTGTCGCGCATCGACATCCTCCGCCGCGGCGACGGCAACCTGATCTTCACGCTCTTCCTCGTCGCGCTCGTGATGTACCTCGCGATCAACCTCACCCTGTCGGCGATCGCGCGCCTCGTGGCCCGGCGCACCGGGCCGAAGGCGGGCAAGCCGCGCATCCCGTCGCGCGCCGCGTTCGAGGCCGACCTCATCGAGACGACGGGGCGCTCGCCGAAGGCGCCGGACGAGGGCGGGGACGGGAAACACTAAGCTCGACACTCGTGTCCGAGTCCACCGAGATCACCGAATCCGCCGTCAGCACCGCCGTCGAGCAGGCGCTCGCGGCGTTCGCGGCGGCGGGGGATTCGGCCGCGCTCAAGGCCGCCCGCGCGGCCCACACCGCCGAGGCCAGCCCGCTCGCGCAGCTGAACGCGCGCATCCGCGACCTGCCGGGCGACCAGAAGGCCGCGGCCGGCAAGCTCGTCGGCCAGGCGCGGGCCCAGGTCAACGCCGCCGCCGACGAGGCTGCCGCCCGCATCCTCGCCGCCGAGGAGGCCGCCCAGCTCGCCGCGGAGGCGGTGGATGTCACCGCCGTCCCGTCCCGCCGGCGCACCGGGGCGCGGCATCCGCTCTCCCTTCTCATGGAGCAGATGGGTGACATCTTCGTCGCGATGGGGTGGGAGGTCGCCGAGGGCCCCGAGCTCGAGCACGCGTGGTTCAACTTCGACGCGCTCAACATCGACCCCGACCACCCGGCGCGCGGCGAGCAGGACACGTTCTACGTGGAGCCCGCCGACCGCAACCTCGTGCTGCGCTCGCAGACCTCGAACGTGCAGATCCGGTCGCTGCTGGACCGCCCGCTCCCGCTCTACGTCGTCGCCCCCGGCAAGGTGTTCCGCAAGGACGAGCTCGACGCGACCCACACCCCGGTGTTCCACCAGATCGAGGGCATCGCGATCGACAAGGGCCTCACGATGGCGCACCTGCGCGGCACGCTCGAGCACCTCGCCCGCGCGATGTTCGGCGCCGGCGCGCAGATCCGGCTGCGCCCCAACTACTTCCCGTTCACCGAGCCGAGCGCCGAGATGGACGTCTGGCAGCCGAACGCCAAGGGCGGCGCGCGCTGGGTGGAGTGGGGCGGCTGCGGGATGGTGAACCCCAACGTGCTGCGCAGCGCCGGGGTCGACCCGACCGAGTACCAGGGCTTCGCGTTCGGCATGGGCATCGAGCGCACCCTGCAGTTCCGCAACGACATGAACGACATGCGCGACATGGTCGAGGGCGATGTGCGCTTCTCGCAGCAGTTCGGGATGGTGGTCTGATGCGCGTTCCGCTCTCGTGGCTCGGGGAGTACACCGACCTCCCCGACGGGGTCACCCTCGAGCACCTCCACGCCGCCCTGGTGAAGGTCGGCTTCGAGGAGGAGGACACGCACGGCTTCGAGGTGCAGGGCCCGGTCGTCGTCGGCCGCGTGCTCTCCTTCGTCGACGAGCCGCAGTCGAACGGCAAGACGATCCGCTGGTGCCAGGTGGATGTCGGCGAGCCCGAGCCGCGCGGCATCGTCTGCGGCGCCCACAACTTCGTCGAGGGCGACCTCGTCGTCGTGTCGCTTCCCGGTGCCGTGCTGCCCGGGCCGTTCCCGATCTCGGCGCGCAAGACCTACGGGCACGTCTCCGACGGGATGATCGCCTCCGAGCGCGAACTCGGCCTCGGCGACGACCACGCTGGCATCCTGCGCCTCGTGACGCGCGGGATCGACGCCGAGCCCGGCACCGACGCGATCGCGCTGCTCGGCCTCGACGACGCCGCGGTGGAGATCAACGTGACGCCCGACCGCGGCTACGCGCTGTCGATCCGCGGCATCGCGCGCGAGTACTCGCACTCGACGGGCGCGGCGTTCCGCGACCCGGCGGCCCAGCCCGTCGTGGGCGCGGCATCCGGCTTCTCGGTCGTCGTCGACGACGCCGCCCCGATCCGCGGGCGCGTCGGCTGCGACGCCTTCGCCGCGCGCGTCGTCCGCAACGTCGACGCCACCCGCCCGAGCCCGGCGTGGATGGTCGCGCGCCTGCGTCTCGCGGGCATGCGCTCGATCTCGCTGCCGGTCGACATCAGCAACTACGTGATGCTCGAGCTCGGCCAGCCGATCCACACCTACGACCTCGGCAAGGTGCGGGGCGGACTCCGCGTGCGCCGCGCCCAGGCGGGGGAGACCCTCGAGACCCTCGACGGCCAGGTGCGCACGCTCGACGCCGAAGACCTGCTCATCACCGACGACTCCGGCGCGATCGGCCTCGCGGGCGTCATGGGCGGCGCGAGCACCGAGGTCGACGACGCGACGACCGAGATCCTCATCGAGGCGGCGCACTTCGACCCCGTGTCGATCGCCCGCACGGCCCGGCGGCACAAGCTGTGGAGCGAGGCGTCGAAGCGCTTCGAGCGCGGCGTCGACCCGACGCTCGGACCGATCGCCGCCCAGCGCACCGCCGACCTGCTCGTCGAGCTCGCCGGCGCGACGATCGACGACCTCGGCACGGTCATCGCCGCCGAGGTGGCGCCGCAGCCGATCGCGCTGCACATCCACGCCGCCGAGCGCCTCATCGGCGTGCCGTACACGACCGACGAGGTCCGCGGCGCGCTCGAGCTCATCGGGGCGACGCTCGAGCAGGGCAAGGACGGCTGGAACGTCACGCCGCCCGCGTGGCGCCCCGACCTCGTGGATGCCGCGAGCCTCGTCGAAGAGGTCGCGCGCATCACCGGCTACGACCGCGTCCCTTCCGAGCTGCCGACGGCGCCTCCCGGTCGCGGCTGGACCCGCGCCCAGGTCGCGCGCCGCCGCCTCGCCCAGACCCTCGCCGCGGCGGGACTCACCGAGGTGCTCGCCTACCCGTTCCAGTCGGCCGCGACGGTGGAGCGCTTCGAGCCGGGGGCGGTCGCCGTCCAGCTCGCGAACGCGCTCGACCCGCAGTCGCCGTTCCTGCGCCGCACGCTCCTGCCGGGTCTGCTCGAGACGGCCCGCCGCAACCGGTCGCGCGGGCTCACCGACCTCGCCCTGTTCGAGATCGGCCACGTGTTCCTGCCCGAGCCGGGCGTCGCCTACGGCACCGCCGATTTGCCCCCGGGCGCCGTCGAGCTCGAGCCCGACGTGCTCGCCGGGCTCACCGCCGGGCTCCCGCCGCAGCCGCGCCGCGTCGCCGTGCTGTTCACCGGGGATGCCGTCGCGAAGCAGCCGGGAACGCCGGCGGTCGCCGCGGGCCTCGCCGACGCGCTCGACGCCGTCGCCGACGTCGCGCTCGCCCTCGGCGTGCGGATCCGCCCGGTAACGGGCGCGCACCCCGTGCTGCACCCGGGCCGCACCGCCGAGCTGCGGGTCGGCGACCGGAGCGTCGGCGTCGCGGGCGAGCTGCTGCCGTCGTTCGCGCGCGAACTCGACCTGCCGGGCGTCGTCGCGGTCGCCGAACTCGACCTCGACGCGCTCATCGAGCTCGGCGACGTCGAGGTGTCGGCCCGCCCGATCGGCACGCTGCCCGCCGCGACCCAGGACGTCTCCCTCGTCGTCGACGCCGGCATCCCGGCCGCCGACGTGCGTGACGCCGTCGTGGAGGGCGCGGGGGAGCTGCTGGAGGACGCGCGACTCGTCGACGACTACCGCGGCCCGGGCGTGCCCGAGGGGTCGAAGTCGCTCACCTTCGCGCTGCGCTTCCGCGCGCCCGACCGCACCCTGACGGCGGCCGAGGCGACCGAGGCGAAGCTCGCGGGCGTCGCCCTCGCCGCCTCCCGCCACGGCGCCACCCTCCGCGAGTAGTCGCGAGTCATCCCATCTGGGATGACTCGCGCCCCGCGGAGAGCAGGATGCGATAAGTCGCGCCGCGCCCGCTCCGGCCCCGCGCCACGAGAAACACCGCGGGCGCCGCGCCCGTCCCGGCACGTCCCACGAGAAACGCCCCGGGCATCGAGCCCGGGGCGTTCCGCGTGTCGTGGGTCGGCGTTACTTCTTGCCGCCGCCGAGCAGGCCGCCGAGGAGGTCGCCGAGACCACCGAGACCGCCGCCCGAGTTCGAGGACGAGGACGACGAGCCGCCGCCGAGGAGCCCGCCGAGCAGGTCGCCGAGGATGTTGCCGCCACCGGCCTCCTCCGTGGGCGCCTCCTCCTTCTTGCCGAGGAACTGGTTGGCGATCCAGGCGAGCACGATCGGGGCGACGATCGGCAGGATCTGCTGGATGATCGTGTCGGTCACGCCGCTCGAGGCCTTCGCGGCGGCGAGCTTGGTGACGACGGCATCCTGGTTCTCGCCGTAGACGTTGCGGACGATCTTCTTGCCGTCCTCGACGTCGACGTCGGCGACCTTCTTCGGCACCCCGCCGCGGTCGTGGCTGACGGCGTTGGTGAGCGAGGCGGAGCGCTCCGGGTCGGCGGCGTTGGCCGCGAGGCCGGCGACGAGGCCGGGAACGACCTGCTCGACGGCGGCCTGGGCGACGTTCTCGTCGATGCCGAGCTGCGCGGCGATGTCGCCGACGGGGATCTGCTTGAGCAGGGAGCTGAGGTCAGCCATGGGTCCTTCTTCCGGTTGGGGCTCGTCGAGCGAGCCCGCGTTCAGGACTCAGATTAGTGCCCGGCTCCCAACGGGGAGTAGGCTGAGCGCGTGGATCTGACGCGGAACGACATCCGGGGCCTCGTGCTCCGTTCGCTCCGCCGCGCGCGCCGACTCTAGGCGACGTCGCCCCGCCGAGCCCGTGAGTTCGCGCGACGTCGCCGCTGAAGCCCACGTCCGTCGAACCTGAAGGCCCATCCACATGTCGTTCTCCGTCGCCGTCGCCGGCGCGAGCGGGTATGCCGGGGGAGAGTTGCTCCGGCTGCTCTCCGCGCATCCCGACTTCGAGATCACCACCGTCACCGCGCACTCCAACGCGGGCCAGCCGCTCTCCGCGGTGCACCCGCACCTCACGTCGCTGCGCCACCTCGTGCTCCAGGAGACGACCCCCGCGGTGCTCGCGGGCGCCGACGTCGTCTTCCTGGCGCTGCCGCACGGCGCGTCGGGTGCGATCACCGCGAAGCTCCCCGACGACGTGCTCGTCGTCGACTGCGGCGCCGACCACCGGCTCACCGACCCCGCCGCGTGGGAGGCGTTCTATGGCGGCGAGTACTTCGGGGCGTGGACGTACGGGATGCCCGAACTCCTGCTCGCCGGAGGGGGCCGCCAGCGCGACCGCCTCGCCGGCACGAGGCGGATCGCCGTGCCCGGCTGCAACGTCTCCGCGATCACCCTCGGGCTCGCGCCCGGCATCGCGGCGGGCGTCGTCGCGGCCGACGACCTGGTGAGCGTGCTCGCCGTCGGGCCGTCGGGCGCGGGCAAGACGCTCCGCACCGACCTGCTCGCGGCCGAGATGCTCGGCTCGGCGTCGGCGTACGGGGTGGGCGGCATCCACCGCCACAACCCGGAGATCGTGCAGAACCTCACCGCGGCGGGCGGCACCGGGGTGAGCGTGAGCTTCACGCCCGTGCTCGTGCCGATGGCGCGCGGCATCCTCGCGACCTCGACCGCGAAGCTCACCGGCAGCGCCGCCGAGGTGCGGGAGGCGTGGGAGTCCGCGTACGCCGACGAGCTGTTCGTGCACGTGCTGCCGGCCGGCAGCTACCCGCGCGTCGCCGACACGACGGGCGCCAACACGTGCCTCGTCGGCCTCGCCGTCGACGAGCGCGCCGGTCGCGTCGTCGTGGTGAGCGCGCTCGACAACCTCGTCAAGGGCACCGCCGGTGCCGCGATCCAGTCCGCCAACCTCGCGCTCGGCCTGCCCGAGACGCTCGGCCTTCCCCTCGATGGAGTCGCCCCGTGACCGTCACCTTCGCCCAGGGCTTCGAGGCCGCCGGCATCCCCGTCGGCCTGAAGTCGTCCGGCAACCCGGACCTCGCCCTCGTCGTCAACCGCGGTCCCCGGCAGAACGCCGCCGCGGTGTTCACGAGCAACCGCGCCAAGGCGAACCCCGTGCTGTGGTCGCAGCAGGTGATCGCCGACGGCGTGGTGAGCGCCATCGTGCTCAACTCCGGCGGCGCCAACTGCTTCACCGGCCCCGAGGGCTTCCAGACGACGCACCTCACGGCCGAGGCCGTCGCCGGGGCGCTCGGTGTGAGCGCGGGCGACGTGCTCGTCTGCTCGACCGGGCTCATCGGCGACCAGCTCGACCGCACCAAACTTCTGCCCGGCGTCGCCGCGGCCGCCGCGGCGCTCAGCGCCGACGGGGGAGCCGACGCCGCGGCCGCCATCATGACGACCGACACGCATCCCAAGACCGCGACCCGGGAGGGCGACGGCTGGCGCATCGGCGGCATGGCGAAGGGCGCCGGGATGCTCGCCCCCGCGCTCGCGACGATGCTCGTCGTCATCACGACCGACGCCGACCTCACCTCGGAGGAGCTCGACACCGCGCTGCGGGCGGCGACCCGGGTGTCGTTCGACCGGCTCGACTCCGACGGGTGCATGTCGACCAACGACCAGGTCTCCCTGCTCGCGAGCGGGGCCTCCGGCATCCGTCCCGACCTCGACCTGTTCACCGCGGCGCTCACCGACCTGTGCCTCGACCTCGCCGTGCAGCTCAACGGGGATGCCGAGGGCGCGAGCCACGACATCGTCATCGAGGTCATGTCGGCGGCGACCGAGGAGGACGCCGTCGAGGTGGGCCGGGCGATCGCACGGAACAACCTGTTCAAGACGGCGGTGTTCGGCAACGACCCCAATTGGGGCCGCGTGCTCGCCGCGATCGGCACGACGAAGGCGGCGTTCGATCCCTACGACGTCGACGTGCTCATGAACGGCGTGCGGGTGTGCACCAAGGGCGGCCCCGACCGGCCGCGCGAGGAAGTCGACCTGACCCCGCGAAAGCTGCTGCTGCAGCTCGAGCTGCACGCCGGGAACGCGGGCGCGATCATCTTCACCAACGACCTGACGCACGACTACGTGCACGAGAACTCGGCGTACAGCTCATGACCCTCGACGCGGACGAACGGGCGGTCGACGCCGAGATCAAGGCCGGCACCCTCATCGAGAGCCTCGGCTGGCTCAAGCGCTTCTCGGGCAAGATCGTGGTCGTCAAGTTCGGCGGCAACGCGATGGTCAGCCCGGAACTCCAGAAGGCCTTCGCGGCCGACATGGTCTACCTGCGCTACGTCGGGCTCAAGCCCGTCGTCGTGCACGGGGGAGGACCGCAGATCACCGCGATGCTCGACCGGCTCGGCATCCCGAGCGAGTTCCGCGGCGGCTACCGCGTGACGACCCCGGAGGCGATGGAGGTCGTGCGGATGGTGCTCACCGGTCAGGTGAGCCGCGAACTGGTCACCCTCATCAACGAGCACGGCCCGCTCGCCTCGGCGATCTCCGGCGAGGACGCGGGGCTCTTCGGCGGCCGCCGCCGGGCCGCGATCGTCGACGGCGAACCCGTCGACATCGGCCTCGTCGGCGACGTCGTGCAGGTCGACCCCGCGGCGGTGCTCGCCGAGATCGAGGCGGGACGCATCCCCGTCGTGTCGTCGATCGCGCCCGACCTCGACGTGCCCGGCCAGTCGCTCAACGTCAACGCCGACTCCGCCGCGGCGGCGCTCGCCGTCGCGCTGGGAGCGGAGAAGCTCGTCGTGCTCACCGACGTCGCGGGCCTGTACCGCGACTGGCCGAACCGCGACTCGCTCGTCTCGCAGATCTCGGTGCCCGAACTGCGCGACCTGCTCCCGAGCCTGGAGAGCGGGATGATCCCCAAGATGACCGCGTGCCTCGAAGCCGTCGAGGGCGGCGTGCCGAAGGCGGCGATCATCGACGGCCGCCGTCCCCACTCGGTGCTGCTGGAGATCTTCACGGATGCCGGCATCGGCACGGAGGTGTTCGCATGAGCGACCGGTTCCGCAGCGCGATGTTCCCGTTCGCCCCGACGCCGCTCGCCGTGCTCGTGCGCGGCGAGGGCGCCCGCGTGTGGGACGCCGACGGCACGGAGTACCTCGACTTCCTCGCGGGCATCGCGGTCAACTCCCTCGGCCACGCGCACCCCGCGTTCGTCGAGGCGGTGAGCCGCCAGGCGGCGACGATCGCGCACGTCTCCAACTACTTCGCCTCCGAGCCGCAGCTCGAGCTCGCGGAGCGCCTCAAGCGCCTCACCGGCGGCGACGCGGTGTTCTTCTGCAACTCGGGCACCGAGGCGATCGAGGCCGCGCTCAAGGTCGCCCGGCGCACGGGCCGGCCGCGCATCCTCGCGCTCGAGAAGTCGTTCCACGGGCGCACGCTCGGGGCGCTCTCGGTGACCGGAAAGCCCGCGCTGCGGGACCCGTTCGAGCCGCTGCTGCCGGGAGCGGAGTTCCTGCCCTCCACCCTCGAGGCGCTCGAGGCCGCGATCGGCGACGACGTCGCCGCGCTCGTGCTCGAGCCGATCAAGGGCGAGGCCGGCGTCGTCGACCTCCCCGAGGGCTACCTCGCCGCCGCGCGCGAACTCACCGCGCAGCACGGGGCGCTCCTCATCGTCGACGAGATCCAGACGGGAGCCGGCCGCACGGGCGACTGGTTCGCCTTCCAGCGCGACCTGCCCGCGGGCACCGCCCCCGACCTCGTCGCCCTCGCCAAGGGCATCGGCGGCGGCTTCCCGATCGGCGCGCTCGTCGCGTTCGGGGATGCCGCGAAGCTGCTTCAGCCGGGTGACCACGGCACCACGTTCGGCGGCAACCCGCTCGCCACCGCGGCGGCGAACGCCGTGCTCGGCGAGATCGAGCGGGCCGGCCTCGTCGACAACGCCCGGGCGATGGGGGAGCGGCTGCGCGCCGGCATCCTCGCCCTCGGGCACCCGGCGATCGCCGACGTCTCCGGCCGCGGCCTGCTCGTCGGCGTCGGCCTGCACGGACCCCACGCGGGAGCCGTCGCGGCGCGCGCCCTGAGCCTCGGGCTCATCGTCAACGCGGCGGCGGAGGACCGCATCCGCCTCGCCCCGCCGCTCAACGTCGACGCGCGCGACGTCGACCGCTTCCTCGCCCTGTTCACCACCGCCCTCGAAGGGATCCCCGCATGACCCGGCACTTCCTCCGCGACGACGACGTGACCCCCGCCGAGCAGGCGGAGATCCTCGACCTGGCCGAGGAGATCAAGGCCGACCGCTGGGGCCGCACGCCCCTCGCCGGCCCGCAGACCGTCGCGGTCATCTTCGACAAGTCGTCGACCCGCACGCGCGTCTCCTTCGCCGTCGGCATCGCCGACCTCGGCGGCAGCCCGCTCATCATCTCGACCGCCAACAGCCAGCTCGGCGGCAAAGAGACGCCCTCCGACACGGCACGCGTGCTCGAGCGGATGGTGTCGGCGATCGTCTGGCGCACCTACGCGCAGTCAGGCCTCGAGGAGATGGCCGCGGGCACCACGGTCCCCGTGGTCAACGCGCTCTCCGACGACTTCCACCCGTGCCAGCTGCTCGCCGACCTGCTCACCATCCGCGAGCACAAGGGCGCGCTCGCCGGGCTCACCGTGACCTTCCTCGGCGACGGCGCGAGCAACATGGCGCACTCCTACCTGCTCGCCGGCGCGACCGCCGGGATGCACGTGCGCGTCGCCGCGCCGGAGGAGTTCTCGCCCGCCGACCACGTGGTCGCCGCCGCCGACGCGCGCGCCGCCGAGACCGGCGGCTCGGTGACGCTCTATACCGATCCCAACGAGGCCGTGGCCGGCGCCGACGTCGTCGTCACCGACACCTGGGTGTCGATGGGCAAGGAGGACGAGAAGGCGCACCGTGTCGCCGTGTTCGGCGGCTACCAGGTCACGACCGAGCTCATGACCCTGGCCAAGCCCGACGCGATCTTCCTGCACTGCCTCCCGGCCGACCGCGGCTACGAGGTCGCCGCCGACGTCATCGACGGACCGCAGAGCGTCATCTGGGACGAGGCGGAGAACCGCCTGCACGCCCAGAAGGCGCTGCTGGTCTGGCTGCTCGAGAAGAGCGCGGCGTGACGTCAGTAGCCGGCGCCGAAGCCCGGGATGGACATGAAGACCTGACCGAGCATGAACCAGAAGAAGAACGCGGCCACGACGCCCGCGACGAGCGGCACCCAGAACGCGACCTTGCGCTTCACGAGCAGCAGGATGCTGACGCCGAGGGCGATCACGTAGAGGATGACGTGCGAGGCGATGATGACCATCCCCGGGCCGCGCGGGTCGATCGTCGGGGTGCCGTAGCGCGACTGGCGCAGGGCCTCGTTGAGCAGTTCGGGGTTCAGGAAGATGAGCCCGTAGCCGACGCCCGCGATCATGCCGATGAGGCCGAGCACGAGCAGGATGATCGTGAGCACGAGATCCCAGGTGCGACGCGGGGCCGCGCCCTGAGCGCCGTACGCGGGAGCCGCGTACACCGGGGTGCCGTACGCCGGAGCGGCGGGCTGGGCCGGAGCGGCCTGGCCGTAGCTGAAGGTGGGCGCGGGCGGGACGGCCGGGGCCTGGGGCACCGGCGGAGTCGTGTTCTGGTCGGGCGCTGAGGTCGGCTCGGACATGCGGCCACCCTACCGACCCGTACGCTGAGTAAAGAAAAAACAGGAGATTCACCATGGCACAACGCGTAGTCCTCGCCTACTCGGGCGGACTCGACACCTCGGTCGGCATCGGCTGGCTCAAGGACGCGACCGGCAAGGAGGTCGTGGCCCTCGCCGTCGACGTCGGTCAGGGCGGCGAGGACATGGAGGACATCCGTCAGCGCGCGCTCGACTGCGGCGCCGTCGAGTCGGTCGTCGTGGATGCGAAGAACGAGTTCGCCGACGACTTCCTCATGCCCGCGCTCAAGGCCAACGCGCTCTACCAGAAGCGCTACCCGCTCGTCTCGGCGCTCAGCCGCCCGGTGATCGCCCGCCACCTCGCGCGGGTCGCGAAGGAGCTCGGCGCCGACTCGGTCGCCCACGGCTGCACCGGCAAGGGCAACGACCAGGTGCGCTTCGAGGCCGCCGTCGCCGCGCTCGCGCCCGACCTGACGAGCATCGCGCCGATCCGCGACCTCGCCCTCACCCGCGACAAGGCGATCGCCTACGCGGAGGAGCACGGCCTGCCCATCCAGCAGTCGAAGAAGAACCCGTACTCGATCGACAAGAACGTCTGGGGCCGCGCCGTCGAGACCGGCTTCCTCGAGGACCCGTGGAACGCCCCCATCGAGGACCTCTACGAGTACACCCAGGACCCCGCGGTCGACCGCCCCGCCGACGAGGTGACCATCACCTTCGCCGCCGGCATCCCGGTCGCGATCGACGGCGTCGCCGTCACCCCGCTACAGGCGGTCGAGAAGATGAACGCCCTCGCCGGCAAGCACGGCATCGGCCGCATCGACATCGTCGAGGACCGCCTCGTCGGCATCAAGAGCCGCGAGGTCTACGAGGCCCCCGGCGCGATCGCGCTCATCGCCGCGCACGAGGAGCTCGAGAACCTCACGCTCGAGCGCGACGTGAACCGCTACAAGCGCAAGATGGAGGCCGACTGGGCCGAGCTCGTCTACGAGGGCCTGTGGTTCTCGGGGCTCAAGCGCAGCATGGACGCCTTCATCGACGACACCCAGAAGCACGTCTCCGGCGAGATCCGGATGACGCTCCAGGGCGGCCGCGCGGTCGTCACCGGCCGCAAGTCGGAGGAGTCGCTCTACGACTTCTCGCTGGCGACCTACGACACCGGCGACACGTTCGACCAGTCGCTCGCGAAGGGATTCATCGAGATCTGGTCGCTGCCGTCGAAGATCTCGGCTCGCCGGGACCTGGCGGAGTAAGGGATGGCGAAGCTCTGGGGCGGCCGGTTCGCGGGCGGACCGTCGCCCGAACTGGCCGCCCTGAGCCGCTCGACCCACTTCGACTGGGCGCTCGCGGTCTACGACATCGCGGGGTCGCACGCGCACGCGAAAGCCCTCGCCGCCGCCGGTCACCTGACGGCCGACGAGGAGCAGCGGATGCACGCGGGCCTCGACGCCCTCGCGGCGCGCATCGAGCGCGGCGACCTGGTCGCGGCTCCCGGCGACGAGGACGTGCACGGCGCCCTCGAGGCCGCGCTCGTCGCCGAGGTCGGTGCCGAGCTGGGCGGCAAGCTCCGCGCGGGCCGCAGCCGCAACGACCAGATCGCGACGCTCATCCGGCTCTACCTGCTCGACCACGCGGCCGTCATCGGGCGCGAACTGGTGCGCCTGGTCGACGCGATCGCGGGCCAGGCGAGCGCGCATCCGGATGCCGTCATGCCCGGCCGCACGCACCTGCAGCACGCGCAGCCGATCCTGCTCGCGCACCACCTGCTCGCCCACGCCTGGCCGCTCGTGCGCGACCTCGAGCGCCTGCGCGACTGGCGCAGCCGCGCCCTCGCCTCGCCCTACGGCGCGGGCGCCCTCGCCGGCGGCGCGCTCGGGCTCGACCCCGTGCTCGTCGCGCGCGAGCTGGGGCTCGGCGACCCGGTGCCCAACTCGATCGACGCGACGAGCGCGAGGGATGTCGTGGCCGAGTTCGCCTACATCGCCGCGCAGATCGGCGTCGACCTCTCCCGCTTCGCGGAGGACGTGATCCTCTGGACGACGCGCGAGTTCGGCTTCGCGCGCCTCGACGACGCGTACTCGACCGGGTCGAGCATCATGCCGCAGAAGAAGAACCCCGACATCGCCGAGCTCGCGCGCGGCAAGGCGGGGCGACTCGTCGGCAACCTCGCCGGGCTGCTCACGACGCTCAAGGGACTCCCGCTCGCGTACAACCGCGACCTCCAGGAGGACAAGGAGCCGGTCTTCGACTCCGTCGCGACGCTCGAGGTGGTGCTGCCCGCGTTCGCCGGCATGGTCGAGACGCTGACCTTCGACATCGAGCGGATGCGCGCCCTCGCCCCCGAGGGCTTCTCGCTCGCGACCGACGTCGCCGACCACCTCGTGCGGCAGGGGGTTCCCTTCCGCGAGGCCCACGAGATCGCGGGCGCCCTCGTGCGCTTCTGCGAGGAGCGCGGCCTCGACCTGCACGAGCCGTCGGATGCCGATTACGCCGCGATCGACCCGCGCCTCGGTCCGGACGTCCGCGCCGTGCTCACCGTCGACGGCTCGATCGCCTCGCGGTCGGGCACCGGCGGCACCGCCCCCGACCGGGTCGCCGAGCAGCTCGCGGCGCTCACCGCCGCGGTGCGCGCGCTCGCCCCCGCGGAATCCCGCTGACGGAGGCGTCGCCGGTCTGAACCTCGAGCTGCTCGCCTCGCCGTCGACCGAGGTCGCCCCGCGACTGCTCGGCGCGGTGCTCCACGGCCGCGACGCGGCGGTGCGGCTCACCGAGGTGGAGGCCTACCGCGGGTTCGCCGACCCCGGGTCGCACGCCTACCGCGGCAAGACCCGGAGGAACGCGACGATGTTCGGCCCGCCCGGGCACCTCTACGTGTACTTCACCTACGGGATGCACGTGTGCGCGAACATCGTCTGCGGCCCGGAGGGGGAGCCCGGCGGCGTGCTGCTGCGGGCGGGGGAGATCGTCGAGGGCCGGGAGGCGGCGCGCGCCCGGCGGGTGACGTCGCGCTCGGACGCCGACCTCGCCCGCGGGCCCGGCCGCCTCGGGGTCGCCCTCGGCATCCAGCTCTCCGACGACGGGTCCCGGCTGGGCGAGCTGTACCGGCTCGAACTCGCGCCGCATCCCGTGCCGCGGTTCGAGCAGGGCCCGCGCACGGGCGTCTCCGGCCCGGGCGGGTCGGACGAGTACCCGTGGCGGTTCTGGATCCCGGGCGACCCCACGGTGTCGCCCTACAAGAGGAACACCCCGAAGCGGAGGACGCCGTGACCGTCGACTACCGGACGGCGACCGCCGCCGACATCCCCGCGGTGCTCGCGCTGTGGGAGGTCGCGGCCGAGAACGACGCCCGCCCCGCCGACGACGCCGGGATGCTGCGGCGGCTGCTCGAGCGCGACCCCGGCGCCCTCGACCTCGCGCTGCTCGACGGGCGCCTCGTCGGCACGCTGATCTCCGGGTGGGACGGCTGGCGCGCGCACCTCTACCGGCTCGCCGTGCACCCGGATGCCCGCCGCCGCGGCGTCGGCGCGGCGCTGCTCGCCCGCGCGGAGGCCCGGCTGACGGCGCTCGGGGCATCCCGGATCGACGCGATGGTGCTCGACGGCAACGACCTCGGGCAGGCGCTGTGGCGCGCCGAGGGCTACCGCCGCCAGGACGAGTGGAGCCGCTGGGTCAAGCCCGTCTGACCCGCGAAACGCCCTTTTCTGCGTCTCTCGCAGAAAAGGGCATTTCGCGCCCCAACTCCCGCGGCTAGCGGCCGCCGCCGCCCCCGCCGCCGCCCCCGCCGCCGGAGAAGCCACCGCCGCCGGAGAAGCCGCTCGACGAGCTGCTGAAGCCCGAGCCGGAGGACGACGACGTCGTGACCGTCTGTGCGAACGACGTCGTCGCGACGGACGAGGCGAACGCGCCCGCGAACACCGACGACGGGAGCGGCGTCGTCTGCGCCTGCGTCTGCGCGTAGTTGGCCTCGAGGACCTTCGCCCACTCCTTCTCGACGCCCCAGACGATCGCCCACGGCAGGAGGCGCTCGTAGAGCTTCACGACCTCGGCCCGGTCGTTCGGGTCGATGCGCTTCCGCACGGCGCCCTCCGGGCTCTGGAGCACGCGCAGGCGGTCGGCCTCGGCGAGCTGCAGGTACTCGCGCAGGCCGTGCAGCTTCTCCCACGCCTCCTGGCCCTTCGCGGTGCGCCGGACCGGGGTGCCGCTGTAGCCGAGCAGCAGGATGCCGCCGACGATGAGCACGGGGATGAGGATGCCCAGCAGCAGGCTCTCGACGTCTTGCACGATGCCGTAGAAGAACATCCCGATCGTGCCGACGAGGACGGCGAGCGCGACCCAGCGGATCGCCGAGTTGAGCCGGCCCTTGGGCGCGCGCTCCGTGTACTTGCGCGTCGCGACGAGGGCCGCACGGTTGGCGGTGACGCTCGCGATCTTGTCGCCGAGCTTGCGGTTCTTCTTGTCGAGCAGGAGCATCTGCCCGTCCTTCGCCTTGTCGCCGGCGAGGCTGCGCAGCACCGAGAGGTCGTCGGGCGTCGCGGCGGAGACGTCCTTGATGTCGAGGCGGTAGCGGCGGTCCTCCGGCTGCTCCGGATCCTCGACGAGGTCGGCGACGCCCTCGACCGCGAAACGCACGAGCTGCGCGGGGAAGCCCGCCTGCTTGCGCCCGAGGAACGCCGCCGACGCCATGATGCCGAGCTCGTCGGGCCCCTCGTACTCGGCGATGATGACGCCGCGGCCCGGGTCGTGCCGCCACAGCTGCGTGCGTCCGTAGATCACGAGCGCGAAACCGGCGACGAGGATGCCCAGGAGCACCCACGGCAGCACGGTGAACGGCCAGGTCTCGTCGATCGGGATGCCGCGGGCGAAGGCTCCGGCCTCGAAGCCGACCACGATCGACACGTTCTGCGACGCGTTGACGGGGGAGACCTCGACCGCGAAGCCGTCGCCCGTCGGGCGCAGGTCGCAGCGGTCGGTCGATCCCGCGTACCCGAAGTAGCACGCGGTGCGTCCGTCGAGGGCCGCGCGCACGTCGTCGGCGAGGTGCAGTTCGGCCGACACCGAGCCGAACCGCTGCCGCCATCCCGTGCCGTTGACGTCCCAGTAGAACTCCTGGTGGTCGTCGAACGTCGCGACGACGTCGCGGGCCGTCCACTCGATGACGTAGGTCGTGCGGCCGTGCACGTAGTCGTCGGTGCCGAGGGCCAGTTGCACGAAGTCGGTGCCGTCGTAGTCGGTCCACGTCGACCGCTCGTAGGGCACCGGTGCGCCGGTCTCGTCGGTGACGGATTCCACGCGCACGTCGATCGGCACGCGGTTGTACTCGCTCGGGATGTCGCGCAGGATGCCGCGGTTCTGGTCGAACGCCGGGAACAGCGCCACGATCGTCTCCACCACCCGCAGCCGCGCGGTGCCGTCGGCGTCGCGGGAGAGCGTGTAGTCGACGTGCATCGACTCGAATTCGAAGTCGTTGACGTCGGCCGGCCGGGCGGATGCCGGGGCGCCGGCGACCAGCAGCGTCGCGGCGACGAGGGCCGCGGCGAGGACGCGGGGGAGGAGGGCACGCACGAGCGTGAGCCTAGCGGCGACCGCCCAGCCGCCCGGCGGTAATCTGTCCCGGTGTCTGAAAGCCCCGCCCTCTCCTCGCTGAGCAACGACCCGGCGTTCCCCGACCTCTGGGACGAGCTGCAGTGGCGCGGGCTGGTGCACGTCTCCACCGACGCGGAGGCGCTGCGCGAGCTGCTCGCCGGGCCGCCCGCGGTGTTCTACTGCGGCTTCGATCCGACGGCGCCGAGCCTGCACCTGGGCAACCTCGTGCAGCTGCTGCTCATGCGCCGCATCCAGCTCGCCGGCCACCGCCCGCTCGGGCTCGTCGGCGGCTCGACGGGCCTCATCGGCGACCCGCGGCAGACGGGGGAGCGGATCCTCAACACCCCGGAGACCGTCGCCGAGTGGGTCGGCAAGCTGCAGGCGCAGGTGCAGCGCTTCCTCTCCTTCGAGGGCGAGAACGCGGCGCGGATGGTCAACAACCTCGACTGGACCGGGCCGATGTCGGCGATCGACTTCCTGCGCGACGTCGGCAAGTACTTCCGCGTCGGCACGATGATCAAGAAGGACATCGTCGCCCGGCGCCTCGAGTCCGACGAGGGCATCTCCTACACGGAGTTCAGCTACCAGGTGCTCCAGGGGATGGACTTCCTCCACCTGTTCCGCGAGTACGGCTGCGTGCTGCAGACCGGCGGGTCCGACCAGTGGGGCAACCTCACGAGCGGCGTCGACCTCATCCACAAGGCCGAGGGCACGAGCGTGCACGCGATCGGCACGCCGCTCATCACCAACTCCGACGGCACCAAGTTCGGCAAGAGCGAGGGCAACGCCGTCTGGCTCGACCCGGAGATGACGAGCCCGTACGCGTTCAGCCAGTTCTGGCTCAACACCGACGACGCCGACGTGATCGCGCGGATCAAGGTGTTCACGTTCCTCTCGCGCGCCGAGATCGAGCGCCTCGAGGAGGCCGTCGCGACGGAGCCGTTCAAGCGCGAGGCGCAGCGCGTGCTCGCCCGCGAGGTGACGACGCTCGTCCACGGGCCGGAGGCGACGGAGGCGGCGTTCGCGGCCGCCGAGGCCCTGTTCGGCAACGGCGACCTCGCCGCGCTCGACGAGGCGACGCTGCGCTCGGCGATCGCGGAGCTGCCGCAGGCGACGGCGGCGCCCGGCGCGCAGGTGGTGCAGTTGCTCGTGGATGCCGGCCTCACTTCGAGCCTGAGCGAGTCGCGGCGCGCGATTGAGCAGCGCGGGGTCTACCTCAACAACGTGCGCGTCGAGGATGCGGCCGCGACGATCGACGGGGCGCTGCTCCCCGGCGGGCTCGCGGTGCTGCGGCGCGGGAAGAAGACGCTCGCGGGAGTGACCGCGGGATGACCGTTCGCAGGGGATGCCCGGACACCGGTAACACCCCTGACACCGGGGTCGCTTAGGCTCCCGGGGGAAGGTGACATGAGTTTCAACAACAACGACGACGACGGCCTGGCCGCGCTCTTCGGCGGGATCACGCCGCAGCAGGCCGAGCCGGAGCCGCCTGCGCAGCCGGCGCCCGCCCAGCCGGTCGCGACCCCCGCCCCGGCCGCGACCCCCGCCCCGGCGGCGCAGCCGACCGCGCCCGCGCAGCCCGTGCCGCCCGCACAGCCCGTGCCGCCCCAGGCGTCGCAGCCCCCCGCGGCGTCGCAGCCGACCGGCGACCCGTACGCCGCTCCGCAGTACCCGGGCCTCGCCCCCCAGCAGCCGGCCGCGCCGCAGGCCCCCGTCGCGCCGCAGCAGCCCGTCGCCCCGCAACCCGCGGCGCCGCAGTATCCCGGGCTCGCGCCCGACCCGTCGGCCCCGCAGTACCCGGGCCTCGCGCAGCCCGCTCCGCAGCCGTCGGCCCCGCAGCCCGCCGCTCCGCAGCCGTCGGCCCCGCAGCCCGGTGCCGCGGATCCGGCATGGGGCGCCCCGCAGAGTCCCGCGTACCCGGCCGCGCCGTCATCCGCCCCCGGCTTCGCGCCGCCGGGGGAGCCGCAGCCGAGCGTGCAGCCCGACCCGTGGCTCCAGCCCGATCCGGGCGCCCACCCGGGGCTCCAGCCCGCGCCGGCGCAGTATCCCGGACTCCAGCCCGCCGCGGCCGCCGAGCCGCCCCAGGCGGCGCCCGAGCCCCCGACGTGGGATCAGCCGGCGTACGCCCCGCCCGCGCCGCAGGCGGCCCGCTACGACTCGCCCGAGGGCTACGGCGGGTACGACCTGCCCGCGCCCGAGGAGGCGGCTCCCGCGGCCCCCGCCCCGGCGCCGGTGCCCGACTACGCGGCGCCGCCCGCGTACGCCGCTCCCGCTGCGCCGACGCCGCCGGCCGAGTACGCGCCGCCCGCAGCGACACCCGTCGAATACGCCGCTCCGGCTCCGCCCGAGTACGCGGCTCCGGCCGCTCCGCCGGTCGAGTACCCGCAGTTCGCGCCGCCGGCGGCCGCCGCGTCCGAGCCCCCCGCGCCGCAGCAGCCCGGGCCGCAGCCGCCCGCTCCGCAGCCGCCCGCTCCGCAGCCGGCGGGGGAGGCCCCCTCGCCCGAGCCGTTCGCGCCGGCCTCCGACTACCCGCCGACGCGCGCGTTCGAGCCCGCGCCGCTCGTCGAGCCCGCGGCCCCCGCGGCCGAGACGCCGTCGGCGCCCGAGCCCGACGGGCTGTCGATCTTCGACGCCGCGCCGGTCGCGCCCGAGCCCGAGCCGGTCGCGGCCGAGCCGGAACCGCGCGCCGAGGCCCCGCAGCACGAGGCGCCCGCCTACGAGGCCCCGCAGTACGAGCCCGCGCAGCCGGTGGCGGCATCCGTCGCCCCCGACGCCGGCGGTCCGGGTGGATACTCGCCGACCTCGGTGCTCGAACCCGCGCGACCCGCGGGCACGCTCGTCGCCGCGACGCCACTGCTGCCGAGCGAGGACGTCGCGCTCGAGACGCCCGAACACCTGCAACGGCCGACCGTGCTCGAGTGGATCACGCTCGTGCTGTCGATCCTCACCGGTCCGATCGGCCTGCTGCTCGCGGGGATCACCGCGATCGTCGGAGCCCGCCGGCGAGGCTGGCTCATCGGCATCTCGCGCGCCTCGCTCGTGCTCGGCCTGATCTCGACCGTCGTGCTCGGCATCACCGGGTGGGTGCAGTGGAGCCTGCTGCAGGACCGGCTCGAACACGAGCGCCTCACGGCGGAGAGCGCGATGTTCTGCGCGGCCGCCGACGCCGACCAGCAGATGGTGACGCCGCCGACCCTCGGCTGGCCGGCCCCCGGCTACGACATCCCGTCGACGATCGACGCCATGCAGGCGTGGACCGATCGCTGGGCGGCTCTTGCCCCGACCGCTCCCGAGGACCTCAAGCCCGGTCTCGAGCTCCTCGCGAAGAAGGGCCAGGAGATCACGGATGCCACCGCGGCCGCCCGCTTCTTCGACGACAACGTGAACCAGGAGCAGATCACGGCTCTCGAGATCCGTTCCGGGGTCGCCAAGTGGTACACGACGTTCTGCGGGACGGACGAGGAGGCCGGCGACTGAGATCCCCGGAATTCCGGGCTTCTCGGCCGCGACACGCCCGGGATGCAGGATGGATTTGGCAGAGCGTCCAGACCTGCGTATGGTTATCTCTCGTCACCCCAAAGGTGCCGGACAGCGAAGTGTGAACAAGCCACGCGCTACCGGGCCTCAAGCGGGACGAACCCCCTCCGGATCACCAGATCGTGCTGACAAGCGCGAGAAGGCGAGCTAGAGTGGGGAGCCCAGCCGGGCGGAGTCTTCGACTCCCGGCGTGTCGATTTGACACGCGAGCCCGGACTGGTAGGTTAGAGCAGTTGCCCTGAACCCAGACCTGACGGCGAGGGTTCTGGCGCGCCCGATCCTTGAGAACTCAACAGCGTGCACTATGTCAAATGCCAAAAACCTCGACTGGTGACCTCGGTCACCAGAGAGATTCCTTTGGATTGACGGATTGTCAGTAGACGATCCTTTCAGTCAGATCAACTCGCACCGCGCCTCGGTTTTCCCCGAGGCCGGCGCAACGGTTCTGCCGGCGCCCTGCTCGAAAGACGCAGCGGTCGCCGTGCTACCAAACCTTTACGGAGAGTTTGATCCTGGCTCAGGATGAACGCTGGCGGCGTGCTTAACACATGCAAGTCGAACGGTGAACGAGGGAGCTTGCTCCCTCCGGATCAGTGGCGAACGGGTGAGTAACACGTGAGCAATCTGCCCTGGACTCTGGGATAAGCGCTGGAAACGGCGTCTAATACCGGATACGAGGCGCGGGGGCATCCCCAGCGCCTGGAAAGAACTTCGGTCCAGGATGAGCTCGCGGCCTATCAGCTAGTTGGTGAGGTAACGGCTCACCAAGGCGACGACGGGTAGCCGGCCTGAGAGGGTGACCGGCCACACTGGGACTGAGACACGGCCCAGACTCCTACGGGAGGCAGCAGTGGGGAATATTGCACA